>ENA-ORTZ01000078-ORTZ01000078.1-human-gut-metagenome-genome-assembly--contig:-NODE-78-length-95754-cov-6.263587_pt1 | contig 95754 bp, 80 predicted proteins | sample MGYA00242075_ERZ509199 | MGnify/ENA primary metagenome ERZ509199 (study PRJEB26280, sample SAMEA2338824) | human gut metagenome | biome: human gut; feature: human-associated habitat; material: faeces...
AAACTTCAGAAGTTTTTCCTGCTGTTCCAGTGTCAGTGCTTCTTTCTCCTTTGCCAGTTTACCGGCTACTATGCCTTGCATCCACAAATCTCTTATAAATACCTTCCTGCTTCATTAGTTGATCATATATTTCCTGCTGTACAATTCTTTCTTTGTCAACAACCACAATCTGTTCTACATGTCTGACGGTTTTTAATCTGTGGGCAATCATAATAATCATTTTTTCCTTTGTCAGTGCATCTACTGCATTCATCAGATTCTTTTCATTCTCCGGATCAACATTGGCCGTTACCACATATAATATAACGATTGATGTATCCTATGTGTTATAGCAATGGTCGAAAAATTCCCTTCGATTACTTGATAATTAGTTCTATAACTTATTCATTCCAATCTTACATTTTATACACATTCCATATTCTCTACTATTCTCTATATATACGCTAACAACTCTCTGCAACTGACTTGTTAATGCTATTATCAATCCTTATTCCATATGTGATTCTTCTTAATTTATGCAGTTTCTATATTTCGACATATAGGAAAACTTGATGTATTATCATTACCTTAACAAATAACAAAGAGGGAGGTAACCAATATGTTAGGACCTATTTTATCAATCGTTGGACATGCAGTTGTAGATGTAATTGTTACTGTAATTACTCATAAGTAGAAAGAGGTGATCTATATGGCAGGCAAAAAGGACAACGTTGTTGTTGCTGTTATCGGAGATCTTACAGCCAGCCAGGCTGCAGAACTTCAGAAGCAGATTGTTGTTGCCAAGGGCAGATATGCTCCAAACGGGCGTGGAACAATTGCCACTGGCACTCGTGAAAATGTAGGTGTGCTTATCCAGAACGGGAGCACTTCATCAAAGCGTATTGTAAGGGACGCTTAGGAAGAGAGGTATTGTATGGTTTACGATTTAATGAACACTGGCGACCGCGTTTTGACTATTACAAATGATTTTTTAGCAATTGAACGTTACGAAGGATCAGTTGAACTTTATCCTGTTCTTAAGACAGATAATAAGATTACGCTCGATACCGATGCAGTAACCACAATTGGATATATTCCCTGCAGCGACAAAACTGAAACCGAAGAGTACAACACTGAAAATGGTGTGCACATCGTAAACTTCTAGAAGGGAGGTTGGTTCAAATGGCCAAGCGTGATAATTCGCATTATAAGGTTCAGCGCCAGGGAAAGCTCCGTGATCACAACATCTGTCAGGCTTGCGGTAGCACCCTTTCGCCAGAAGGGCATCACATCATTGATTATCAGTATGGCGGTAATGCCAGTGTAGATAACATTATTACTTTATGCCACGTATGCCATAAGCAGGTCCATCGCGGCAACTTAGATCTTATCAGGTTTTAACAGGAGGAAATTACAATGAGCGGAGTTGTAGCAAATATCAAGAGATGTAAGAAGTGTAAGAATATTTACGATGCCAATATCGGGTTGAATATGATTAGGTGTCCTTACTGTTTCCATAAACAGGTTCCTATCTTTATCCCCGTACCTGATGGACACAAGCCTAAGCATCGTATCCCCCGTTGGCCTTTTTAGGCCAACTGTTTTAATTGACATTACAAATCTTTTTTAAGATAATATCATTAATCCTATGAAAGAAGGTTCCATATGCATCAATTACCAAACAAAGCTGTGACACATAACGGTAGATTCCACGCAGATGATGTTTTTTCTGCTGCTCTGCTTGAAATTTTAAATCCGGAAATTCACATTTCAAGAGTTTCTGCTGTTCCAGAAAACTTTGATGGAATTGTATTTGATCTGGCCAATGGTCCATTTGATCACCATAGCTCCAATAAGAAGTGTCGGGAAAATGGCATACCATACGCCTCTTTTGGTCTTTTATGGAATGAATACGGTCATACTCTTGTATCAGAATCAGCTGCCAAGACATTTGATGAATCATTTATTCAGCCACTTGACACTCAAGATAATTATGGTGGTAACAATATGCTCTGTCGTGCCATTACCCAGGCTAACCCCAAATGGGATAGTTCTGAAAATCCTGATGAATGTTTCTTCAAAGCCGTAGACATTGCAAAGTTCATTCTTCTCAATGAGATTGAAAGTATGAAGAGTACAGAGTGTGCAACAAAAATCGTCAGAGAGGCCTTGAACAAGCAGACTAACGGAATTGTAACTCTTTCTATCGGAGTTCCTTGGAAAGCGATTTTAATACCTGAGCCAGTATATTTTGTCATCTATCCATCAATTAGAGGTGGATTTAACGCACAGGCGATTCCCAAAAGCATTGACTCAAACGAATGTAAACTTTATTTTCCGGAAGCGTGGAGAGGTCAGTCAGATGCGCTAACAAAAATCTCAGGTATTTCTGATATGACTTTCTGTCATTCAAGTGGATATTTAATAGCAACAAAATCTATCGAAGCTGCCGTAAAAGCATGCGAAACAGCAATAAAGAACGCCCCATAGCATTAATTGCGTGCCTAGAGCGTTCTTTTTTAATCCTCGTCCTCTACACCTACCACTTCGATTGCTGCTGCCTGTTTATCACCTTTCAAGTACAAATCTAAAGCATATGATAAATCACTCATTTTCGATAGGCTATCTGGTTTATTTATCTTAAATCTTATCTTAGGACTAATAGGTCGTTCCCTGCTCATATAATCATCAAGATCTCGTATCTCTTTTGCAAGTTTTTTGGAGTCCTCGCTTGCAACCTCAAGAAGTTGAAAGCCTTCAGCCCTATCTGGGTCTCTAAGCCTTAAAAAGCTTAATAAAGCCACTGTATATGATATATATCTTTTAATTGTTTTTCTATCAGCCCTATAATATTCTCCTATTCTTTCGCATTTATTTAACATCCTTCTGATTCCAGCAATTGTGAAGTTCGTCATTTCATACATAAAAGCAGGATCTGTATCATAAAAATCATACACCAGTTCCGAATCAAAACAACACATTCTGCCTAATTCCCTAACCAGTGCATCCATCTTGACATTATACGAATCATTATCCGTAGCATTTCGTATTTCATCCACAACAGCAATAATTCCAGATTTGTTGGATCCATTTCTAAGTAGCATGTCAACCATTGCCTTCATTCTACTCTTCTCGTTGTAACTGCAATAGTTTTCCACAAAATGCCTTTGTATTACCTGTGGAGTATACTTTCCTATGGAGAACATTACCTGCAAACAATCACCCTTGAAAAACTCCATCTGCATACCAGCATTATCCTTAAAGAAGCTTTCCGGAATACTACTATGTTTGAACAGTCCAGCGATTTCTCCTATATACTTGTATATAGGCTGATCAATAAACCATTGCATGAATTCAGCAGCTTGTGGTAAATCACTCAGAACAATGTTTCTTAATTTGAAAATATTTCTGTTCAAAAAAACATCAGTCTGTTTGATTGGATATGACTTATCGCTTGGACTGATATAATTTACCATATGCTTTTCAATGCTAAATTGAATCTTATTAAAACTATCTCTTGCTTCATCAATAGCCAACAATACAATTTCATCAGCAAGTCTATTTGTTGCTGGTGGCCAGATATTCTCAATGTTGAGCTTTCTCTCTGTATTAGACCATTCAACAATTATTTCCTTAAAGGCATTTTCCCTGTTATCTAATGGTTTTAATGTAAGCTCATAGCTGTTATCAAATCCATACCTATACTTTACGAGTAAAGAAACTACAACATCGTGGTCAAGTGGGAAGCTTTTATCTGTAATATAAGCATCTATCATTGTTGCTTTTCTACTTATATCCTGCTTAACAAGAGGAAAACTAAATTCTTTTTCTCCTGCTTTAAGTATTAATTTTTCTTCAACCTTATGCTCGTTATCATCTCCCATTACATCGAATGAAACATCATCACCAATTAGCTCAAGCTGAGCATAATCTCCATCCTTTATTACCTCAAGGCTTAACTTAGGCAGATATTCCGTCCAAGTAGGCAAATGCTCATTTAATCTCTTTTTGAACACCAAAGCGCCACTAAGTAGCTGTGGTTCACCAGATTGATAAATACTGATATCTTCTCCATCTAGTATTTCATAAATATCATCTTCTCTTTCAAGCTGAATAAAGGCACTGATTACAACATCCGAAAGTAATAACAATCGATTGGGCTTATGTTCTCTATCAAAACAATCTCGAATTGATTTCCAGAATCTTTTTGCATTATTTATCCAATCTTCTACACATTCTGAGAGAATCTCTTTATCATATTCTAGCTGATAAAGATGTGGAGCACCATTTTCTTCAGTGAAATAATTCGCATAATTATCCCCTAAAATTAGATTTTGAACAGCACCCGACTTCAACAAGCCCTCAATTGCTTCTTCAGATAATGTTATTCCTCGATTTTCAGCATATAATTCTACATATTTTCTGCTAAATGCTGTCTCTGTAATAGCCTCACCTAATTCACTTTGGGGCATTGGCGGAAAATGGCTACAAGTGTAATCCTCAAGAAATTTCTCTTTATGAATTGTTAACATTCCCGCAGTTGCTGCTTCACCAGCCAAATCTATATACGCAAATATATCCTCGTCCGAAAATTCTACATCCGCAATTGACAACCAGTATGTTATTGCAGACACACTTCTCCACACAGGGAAAGATCTTGCAAATGAAGATTTCACAGCCTGCTTCAAATTCTTCTGCAAGATTTCCTCAAGTACATCTGGTACTAGATAAAAGAAATAATCATCATTACTTTGAATAATTCTTTTACGAATATCGGATAAAGCGAATTTTAAGCCTTCATTATTTTGATTATAAATGGCATCACTTATTTCTACCTGCTCATCAGACTTATAGTGAATGCACTTATCCCTTCCTGGGTAAGCAGTTTTTATCCCATTGGAATCAGTATAGCTCACTGACTTTTTGGCATAAAAACAATCTCTCACTTGATTCTCATCATTTTCTATCCCGATGAAATCACCATTTGCTGCAATATCAAAGGATACCGAACCTTCAATATACTCTGTATCTCTAGCACATTTTTCTGCATCAATTCCAGCAAATGGAAAAATCTTGTTCATTAAAAATGAGTTTATGCTTCTTATGCCAGATAAATCCGCAAAAATTGGCACTTCTGCCCTTTCCTTGCCCTCCTCTACCTTTACGATGATTGGACTTCCATGTTTAGGCGCAAGGGCCTTTTCATCCGGATTCTCAACTACTGTTATCTTGAGAATCATTTCAGCATCGTATGTTTCAGATTCATTATAAGGAGCATCATACATCCTTATGTTAATAATATTCTCTTTTACTTCCACCTTAACAACATATGGAATTTTCCAATGGTATCCTATAATATAGGTGGCACTTATATTACTATCAATTAACTTGATTCGCTCTTCAACAACATAAACATCTTTATAAGATAATAATTCAGCATTTATAGCCAAAAATATTGACTTCACATACATAACCAAAGCATTCTTCCAATTATCCGCCAGCATTTTATCAAATTTAACCATATCCATGTATGCTCGCCATACGATAGAATAATTTTTGTCAGATAAAAGCGCGTTATTTGCCTGATTATGGTTCTGTGGCCTAACCTCTGCAAGTGGTGAATTTCTAAGTTTCTTCTTTATTTTTTGAAACTGATTAAGTTGTAGACTATCTACTAAATCATATCCATTCTTCTTTACACCATAATTTACTCTATCCGATATTCTTCGCATGAGCATACTATAAAGCATCATAGTAACCTGATTTTCTTTTATGTCAAAACTATATTCGTTAACTTGGGTAAGCATTTTTTCCTTACCAGCTAGTTTTTCTTTAATAGTTTTTCCAGGCTGTTTACCAAGCCAATTCATAGTTCTTGAACCAGTATTTTGCACTCTATATGGTCGTACCATCTTATCGACTTTTATAATATTATGTCGTGGGGCACAAATGATATTTTGTAGCTGATTACCACAAAAAGATGCCATCTGCATAAGATTGTCATATGGAAATGGTCTTTTAGACTCGCTTTCCAGCACGTTTTCAATTTCTGTAGCTGCTTCCGTCCAAAATTCTGATAAAAAAGCATTATTAATCGGATCTCTTCTACTAGCATAATTACATATACTTTCAGCTGTTTGAAGCATAATCCACCAGGCACCTTCATATGAAGGCGCCTCACTTGCAGCAAGTTGTTCAACTTCTCGTACTTCTCCAAGCTCTGGAATCATGTTTTATCACTCCCCTATTTCGAGATACTTCGCACTGCTCCAAATAAATGACTCATATGCATTCTCAGTCGCATGCTTGAAATCTGCCTCTAATCCTGGTGCCAATCCACCACTACCATTCTGACCAAACAGAACCTTTTTAATTTCATCAATACACTTTCTCTTTGTTTCTCCATCCGTCTCAATTCCTCGCAACTTAGGCATTACTTTATGAACCAATGCCTCTTCAAATGCTTTCTGCATAGCAATCTCACATTGTGCTTCATCAAAATTCTCCGCCTTAATCGCATCAATAACCTTTGGATGGTTAGCCATATAGTTTTCTATAGACTGCCATACTCTGTGACCAAGCGCTCTTCCAGCAAATTCCATCGCACCATTAATGTCTTCAAGGCCTTTTTTATACTTTCCAATTCTGCTAGTAAACTCCGCTTCCTCTATTACATTTGCATCCAGCCAACCTTGCCATACACTCTTTGGCAGCATCTGCGCAGCCTCTACGTGATTTGCTTTTGACCTACTAATAAACTCTTTTGGTCTAGGGAAACTTAAAAGATTACCTCTATCAAGAACCTTATCAGAAAGAGACTTTGTAGTCTCGTCTTCATTCATTGTTCCAACCCAAAGGATACTATCTGTCAGCTCAAGCAAATACTTTGGCATTCCGGCTCCAAGATCAATCTCTACATCAATCTCATCATCACTGTTTCTTCTTCTTTCAAGCTTACTCAACATATCACTGAAATACAATTCCACATGTGCTAGATTCATCTCATCCAGCAATACAATAAACATTGCATCTGATAAATTTGAATCCTTGTTTACCTGATTAGCTTTACTGCTAAACTGAACCATTGCACGAATCAATGTAGTTGCATTAAATCTGTTATCTACAGAATTGAAATATCCAAACAAAGACTGTGGGCTGTCCCAATCAGGCTGTACAGCCATTGACATAAAATAAATACCACCAAAACGACTATAATATTCTGGCAAAAGAGATTTACCAGTACCACTTACTCCAGCTAATACCGTTATCGGAGACCATTCCGCTATTTTAAGCGCTGTGTGGAATGAATACAGTAATCGTTGATTAAATTCAATACCAGCCTCCCTACAGTTATTATAGATTTTATCCAACCAGTCTGTTTCAGACATTTCAAGTTGAGCCATTGCTCTTTTCTCAAAATAGGGCTTCTCAATAGATTCTAGTCTTCCGGCAAGTTCTTTAGGCTGTTCATATAAACTTCTAAATCTATTAACTTCTTGCTCGTACTTCTCAATAGAAGCCTGTAATGCTTCTCTTCTTTTTTCAGCTATAAGACATTTCTCACGTTCTGTTTCTAACTGGCTGGTAGTTAACATCCATTGAGCCTGCTGACTCTGAAGATCCTGATAATCTTCGAGTAAACGAATATATCGACTATCAAGTTCATCATACTTTTCTGCTTTAACCTTATATTCTGCATGAAGCACCTCATCTGGTCTTGCATTAAGTTTATCGTTCAACGCTTTCTTTTCTTCTCGTTCTGCTGCAAGTTTTTCAAGAAGTTCAGACATAGTCATACCATCAGCTTCTCTTTCCTGATCCTTATATTTCCCCAGTTCTTGTTCACATTCTTCAAGCCTTCTCTTGTAATGGTCCTTGTCTTTTCTTGCTTGAGTCAGTTCAATCTGTATTTGGCCTGCTTTTCTTTCTACTCCAATCTGAATCTGGTTAGGTATATCCTGTTTTTCGGAATTAAGTTCTTCCTCACCAAACTGCAAATTCATCTCTCGCGTTTCCAATTCATCTTCCTTCTGAAATTGCTCATTGTGCTGCCTATCCAATTTTTCGGCACGTGTTTTTAGTGCGGCTAACTCCTTTGCAATTGAAGCCTTTTGAATGGCAATAATCCCTTTAGCAGTTTCAACGATTTGATCCGCTTCTTTCTGAGCCGCTTCGCGCCTCTCCTTATCAAATCTATCAATTTCCTCTTCTAATGCCTCAATTTCCTTTTTTCTTAAGCCCTCAATAAAAACTTCAATTTCCTTTTCTTTGTCAATTCGCCTTTGTTCAAGAGCCGCAATATCTCTATCCAGTTCTTCTTTGCGTAATCTCAAAGTTTCTAATGCACGTCTATTCTGCAATGCAAACTCATTTTCTGCATTGTTTTCTCTCTCAATAATGCTTCTTTCACGATTCATTAATTCTGAATCTTTCTTATCCACTTGGGTCTCTCGTGAAAAAACCGTTGTTTCCCTAGCACCTACTGCAGTTTCTCTGTCATCAATTTGAGTTTGACGATCATTTTGTTCTCCGTCGCGGCGATCAAGTTCCTGCTCTATTCCATCGAACTCAGACTGTATAGCCTTTACAGTTTCTTCTCTTTCCTTAAGATTCTGTTCTCTGGCAAGTAAATTAAGCTTAGCCACAAAATCTTTCGCTTCTTCCTCGCTCATTGTCGCTATCAAATCTTTCCACTGCTCTTCAGCACTTTTTATTTTTTCTGCCTTAAGTTTTTCCTTAAGTTTTTCTATGTTTTCTTTCTTAGCATTGACAGAAGGATTTCCTCTCCTTTTATTTTTAGCCATTTAAGCTACCTCCTTGTACTTTGGATTATTGATACAATGAATTCAATTAAAAGCTATAATGCCCCTCTTTCAAATAGCATTTCCAGCATGGAATTTACCGCTCCATCAATATTTTTCTTTGTAAAATCAAGTTTCTTGTCTGTATACTTCATTTTTCCACTATGTCCTCGATTATTATGAATACTAATCATGAGAGTTATAAAATCTGGACATTTTGCCGCTAAATCATTCAGCATATTATCCTCCCTCATCTTTTCTGAATAATACCAAGTATAAAACAAAGTTAATATGGATCCTTGAGTATAGTTTCGAATGGTATCCATTACCCTATTCTTATAGTAGAACGGTATTTCACTAACATTAAATCCAAATTTTTTCATTTCAACTAGCAACTCATCTCGTTCTTCTGGTTTTGATGAATCTACAACTGTGGAAATCGACTCTTTTACCAAACGATGTGAAAGAGCCTGTTTGAAAATAGCTTCAAATACCTCGGACGCTCGTTTAGGATAATACTCTCCATTTATGAGTACTTCGAACTGTAAATTACGCAATTGATTTGCTATATTGGTATTTCTCAGGAAATAGGATACATATACGCTTTCGCAGGTTATTTCTGCATCTCGCATAGCCTTAACCAACTTTTCCTTACTTTTACTATCCTGCTCTTCTTCAAACTCTTCCTCATAATTATCAAAGCTCAACTCATCAAGCAACAAATAAGCGATATACATATTTTTCTTACGGTATGATGAAACAGTTTCAAAATCCTGATAAATATCGTTTGCATGAGAACTGTCGTTTCTCAAATCTCTCAACCGCGCAAGATAGTTAATAAGGTTAGGAATCGCCTTGGCCAGTTTATAAAATGGATGTTCCGTAAAATGATCTGCAACAACTAAATTGTAAGCAAATAATGCATTCAATTGATGCTGACTGGCATTTACTGCTTCCTTTACTGCTCTTGTTTTTATTCTGAAAAATTTTTCAACTGCTTTATTATCTATCCCTGAAAAACCAATCTTTTTTGCAAGTTCCTTAAGAACCACAGAATTTTGCTCAACATGATTCGCAAGCTCCGCATCTGTAAAATAATCATACTTTTGAGCCGTATATATCAATATACTGGACAAAAGATTGTAATTATGAACAATATAATCATCCAAGTTTTTCTTTATTATTTCCCTATTGCTTCCCTTGTTGGAATCTATCAGTTCTTTAACAAGAAGATATGACGATTCCACCGATAATAATGCATCTCGAACAGCTGGATAATTGTCAATCTTATCTGACAAAATACTTTTTATCTTCTTTTCAGATTCAGAATGTCCTTTTCTCACGGCATCCAAGTCAGTATCTGACATTCCAAAAACATCATTTTTTAGGCCAAGGATTTCATTGCGAATAGGAGCATTATCCGGCTTGTGTGACAGCTTATCGATACTGTCAAGTAATCTAGATGATGTTCCCTCACCAAAAGGATAGCAAACTTGTAACTTGCTTCTATTTAGTATGTCATCAGCTGCCATAAACATATAGGTTACAACATATACATCCTTTTGAGATCCCAACATTTTTACACTTTGTATTTCCCAAGGCAAATCAGATTTTTCAGAGGTTCCATTAGCTGCTTCGGCATCTGCCATAGAAACTATTCCATCTGACTCCTCTTCAATAAATCCAAGATTTCTTGTTCGTCTATTATGGCGTTTGCAAATTGCTAAAACATCATATGGACTAGGCATAATAGTCGCTGATGTATCAACATTAACTACTGTACCTTTATGCCACTCTCTGTCAGCTACTGTACCAAGATCAAAGCTTATTGTTCCTTCTCTTCGACTACCTGTTTCAACTTCCATTCTTTTATCATCAGGGACAAAAGCATCCATAAATGTTTTTGTCACATAATTATAATAAACATAACCGGTTTTTATGTCATAGGACTCAGCACCCTCTCTGACCAACTTTAATCCTGATTCAGTAACTCTTCTTCGACTGTCTATAAGTTTATACTGTTCTAATTCATCTACAATAAAGGAAACCAATTCTATGTTAAGACACAATGCTTTTGCAATATAATCATCATCTTTGCTTCCGCTTACCAATAATTTTAATATTGTCATTTGAAACAGATTTAAAGTATTGGGCTTCGGATAAGGCACGGATACTTTGTATTCGCACATAGGCACCATCAGCCAGCGACGCTTAACCATCTTATAATTTTGAGGATGTTGTGGATTCTGATATATGACACTCGTCCTATTATTGAATGACTTTTCCATATTCATCCTCCTTACATAATTTATAATATTCAACCAACGGAGCTACTGCTTTTACAGCCTGTGCACCTTTTAGCATTGTACTATCTCCAACACAAATCAATGCTCTTTTTTGACGACTCATTGCAACGCAAAGTCTGTTTTCATACATTAAGAATCCGTATTTTCTTTGAAGTTGCTTTGACATATCAGGAGATTCTACAGTCACATCAACCTCTATATCATTTGATCTAACCATAGACAGGTATACTACATCAAACTCCATCCCCTGAAATGCATCAACTGTACCAACTTTGATTATTTCGTTCACATCCCGATTGCTCTTCTTATACTCAGGATTGATAATATAATGGCCAGCATCGTCCATAACTAATATTTGAATCGTTGGATCCGCAAGAGCTCTATTAATTGCATTTACCTGTTCTCTATAGAACGTAATAATTCCATAAGTAAAATCTTTACCATCTTCAGACTGAAGCATCTTCTTTATATGTCTTGCAATCGCTTCAGCTTCTTTGATTCTATATTTACTTTTAGCTTTCTCACCCTTATTTTCACCGTCATAAGTCATGTCATACCATATACAAGCTTTATTCTCTATTCCTGGCAGATTATGAGAAAAAAAACTTGCATCTTCTACACCATTACCAACGTGCTCACTCTCATTATATTTGCGATAAAAATTATCATCTATGTATGTACCCAAGGTAGGATGCATTCTATATTGCTTATCCAGAGTTATAGTCCTCTTTATACCATCCTGTGCTTCCAACATCTTGAGTTTGGTAAACAGCTGAGCAAACATACTTTCCTTTATTTTTTGCTCAATATCAGCTTTCACATCAGTTTCCACGCTGTCTTCGAGCTTGTTAACAATCTGGTCATCAATAATATGTGGCAACTGTCTATGATCACCAACTAATATGATTCTATCCTTTGCAATAGACAAAGGAATAAATAAATCAAGCGGATTACTTCTTGCAGCCTCGTCAACAAGAACATTGTCATAAACAATTTCTCCATCTTTCAAATCGCTTATTTCCTTTCTCATTACCTGCTGATTGGTTGCACCGTTTACCGCAGAATAATTCAAAATAGCCTGCTTTACTGCAAGTGGATCTTCCTCCATACTCTGCATATACTGCATGATGACAAGATCCTCGCCTTCTTTGCCTCCCTCTATCTGATTTAGCAGATAATCCGATATTTTACTTAAAAGTCTTACAATATTTTCCTTCTTGCTTGGCGTAGTAAAGATGTTTTCCTTAGGCAGCACCTTTACTAATAATGATTTTCTAATTTCCTTTAATTGGTTAAAATCATAGTTACCAGTAAGTTGCATCTTTTGTATTATTTCCAATTCTGATGAAAGCTCTGAACTTTTTTGCTTTTGAAGCTGATATATAGCTCTTTGTATTTCAACTTTTCCATTATCACTAAAAGCAATTTCAGAAGTTGGTATTCTTCTTACGGCACGTACCAGAGAACTTGTAGTATTTGAGCTAGTCCCACCTGTCATCAACTGCAAATCCAATATAGTATCAGACAACTCTGTTAATAAATCAGAAGACAAATATATATCAACAAGTTCGCGCGCTCTCTCCAGCAAATTCAAGGTCTGGTCTATAGAATTTGCAGAATACAAATAATCCAGATATATTCTATTAAATTCAACTAGATATTTTTTGCTATCAAGGTTGCTATGGCATGCATATAAATCAGACAATCTTTCATTAATCCATCCTTGAATAGTGGCATTTACATCCACGATATCATCTTCAGACTCATTATATTTATGACCAAATTTAATTGCAGGAAGACCTAAAATTTCTATTCTGTCAATTGCATTTTGCACAGCATCGTGCTGAAATGCTGTTACCAAATTTCGACCAAAAATTCCACCTGTAGGATCCGTAATTTCATTCAATCGCTTTAGTATAGCTGTGATTACTGTTGTTTTTCCAGTCCCTGGCGGGCCCTGAATAAGTGCTATATCGGGAGTATTTAATGCCATCGCTATAGCCATCTCCTGCTTCTGTGTTGGAGGCTGATATACTCCTTTTCTGGTGAAAATTTCTTTTTTTACCGCGTCACTCAAAGCAGGATACTTACGTTTTGTATTGTTAGCAGAACTAACTATTTTTCCTTCTAAGACAGCGGACAAATGTGGCATAGGACACTGTCTGCTTTCAATCTTGGCACGAGCCTGTTCACGTCTATCCAAACGCTTTTTATCTCCCATGATTGAAACAAATATGTATCCTTGCTGATCAACATTGATCTTTCTTATTTCCTGATCATCAATAGTAAAAATAATAGATCCTGAATCCGGCTGAATATTCTCTGCCAGTCTAATATTAGCTATATAGTTTTTATGTTTTGATAAATAATCCTCAAACTCCTGATCATCTCTTTGAACATCAAAGGGATTCAATATACTTGCAGATAAAAGTGCCCCACGTTCAAATTTTTTCGCATACTGTGAAAGACTCTCTGAATTATCTCCTTTTATATCAAATCTATAATCACGACCAATTTGTTCAAAGGAAGTATACCTCAATGCTCCACATTCTCTTGCCTCATGCATAATAGTCTGACGTTCAATTTCGCCATATGCATCCCAGATTTTGATATAAGTATCATCCGATAATGTTTCCATTACAGCCTTTGTTTCAAGAGCTATTTTTTCTTTATCTGTCGTATACTTCATCTGGCCTTTCGCAAGAAAGAAACAATATTCATCTTGCTTTATTTTCTTCAAAATTTTTTCGGCAACATAATATTCCTGGCCTAAATCCTCTACAATCTTATTAACCTGAATATAAAAATCTCTACCAGCAATCAGAAACTGTTTGAATCTCTGTTCTTTATCAGTGCGAATATGTGTTCCTACTATTGCATAGGTATAGCCTCCAGCCTCATATAATGTAGAAGCCGCTATCTCCTCTTTCGGATTATATGGGTTATTTAAGTTAATGTTTTTTCTTAACGATGAAAAGAACTCCTCTGATACATTAATTGCATAACTTAAATTTTTTTCCTCAGCATACTGCTTAAACGATACCTGTAAGAGTTTTTTAGTGTGATTTATTACAGCCGCTAGATATACGCGACCTCTTCCCAAAATGCCTTCAACAATACTTTGATAATGCACATTGACTGGTTTAACCATAGCAATCTTTTCGTCACTAAGTGTGCCAATAACATAGTTACTACCAGCATTTATCAGTTTAACCGCTTCTCCATCTTTAAAATGGAGTTTTTTGTCATTGCTGATGTTATCAAGTACTTCAAATTCAATAATATCTTCTTGCGTGCTATGCTTAAGATCAAAATGGTCCATACTTCATCTCTCCTTAAAGACTACAGCAAAACAAATTGTATTCTTCGTTCTCTCAAATGCATGATATCGTCCGTTGTAAATTCCTCATCACCGATATAATCTTCTGCATTTCCTCTAAGTACAGACATTGTAAGAATAATATTGTTAATGCTATTTAATCTTTTGCTTCCATTTGGTTTTATCTCTCCATAATCAGAATTTGCTGTGCTTATCCGAACCGACCTACTCATCAAATTTCTAATCGTGTACTCTCCGTTGGAAATCTCAATTTCTATTGTCTTTTCATTTCTTTCAGAAAATGATGGGTCGCTGGTATGATAGTTATATAGATAATATAGTCCATCTATATTATCTATAATCTTTATTCCGACAGTATTCTTGCTTTTCAGCATATCCATTGAAACTGGTTCAACTTCATATCCACCTTCCTCATTAAACAGATCTATCTCATTATTTACCGAATTGACAATGCTATCGACATTAAAATAATCTGTTATGATTGCAGCTATAACCTTTGCTCTCTCTCCCTCTTTTCCTTTCTTACAGAAAGGGCACTTACAAGAAGCATTCTGAAATAAAAATGTACTTCCGCAATACTGGCATTTTGCAGTCAGATCAACCGCCTGTCGCATTGCAACGTACCAGTCCCTCATTTTCGGACGACTTAAAGGATTATGACGCCCCTCCTCTCCAAAGTTTTTTTCAAATAGATTATTAATAGTTGCTGTAAAAGCATATTTAGGTCCGATTCCTGTTGTACACCTATTAGAATCATCATTTTCGTCATAAATCCATGCGACTTCACCTTTCGAAGCCAAATCTGCATAATCTACTTCTTCATCATCCCAGCCACCACCGTCGCCTTCAGTCAGCAATTGACCGTTAAATGGCGAATTCATAGTGAGCACTTCATGTGCAAGAATTGCATATGAATACTCATCTGCTTGAATCGAGTTAAGTCCACCTTTCATAATTTCAGGTGCACCGTAACCTGGAGTCTGTATCTGTTTATTAACATCGAATTTGTATCTCATGTTATCCGCATCAATCAACCATACTTCACTGGAGTCAAGAGAACCTGATGCAAACACATTTTCAGGGGAAAGATCAGCATATACTGCCGAATGTGCGTACAATTTAGCAAATATTTCCGCCGTATTCATCAGTAACTGATATCTATGCCTCATTCCTCCTGTTTTGAAAAAAAACAGGCCCGGACTAACTGTTCCATCAAAAGGGCGAATCCAATACTTAATAGGCCGCATATCCTTTAACAATCTCATCGTATAACCACAATAAGGTCTTTGTAGTAAGCTCACAGGTCTCGCAATGTGTATATCTTCTGGTAAATTAAGTATTCTTACTTCATCTAATTCATTTTTAAATTTTTCATACTCTATTTCATCTACTACAGGCTCTCCTGTATTTGGATTAACCTTCATTTTAACAATAATATTAGGATCCTTTGTCTGCCAGGTAATACCCTGGCCTCCACGACCAATTTCCTTTTCCAGATAATGTTTATAACCATTTTCATCAACGACAAATTGGATATTATTATCTTCCATATTGCACCACCTTATTTTTTCTCGTAGCTAATCAATGTCCTGTCATCACCAGCATTTACTGGATTCCACTGAGCTAGTAATTTAAATATCAGATTGTTGCGTTCGATAACATTATTTTTTTCTGCAACTCTTTTCCAAACAAGATTAACAAAATCATTTCTTTTATTCTCTACCAATGTTTCGGAAACACCATCCGTCATTAGGCATATTTTAACATTCTTATCAACAATATCAAAACAACTCAAACTCCAGTCCGCAAAACTTTTAATATTATTGATACCAACAGTCAGATTAGCAAATTCATCATCCTTGTCTTTCAATAAGCTAATCCCATCACCTATATCAAAGAACACACTACCATCGCCTAACTGACCAAGATATAATTTCCCACAATTTGCAACAAAAGCAAACAAACATGTGGCACCGCACTCATTCCTTGGAAACGGGAAGATTTCTACCCCCCATAATGCATGTAATATCGGTATTAAAAGACGGATATCATCACATTCTTTTTCTATCCAAAACTGTATGGCTTTAGATACCGATTTGCACACAGCTTTAGCACCAATTTCTGAATGAGTATGTGATCCCATTCCATCAGACACTACCAGTATTGTTCCTTTTTTTAACCTTTTCACAAGATATGCATCTTGATTAGGAAGTTTACTTGTTTTATGTAAGGCCCCCATAACTGACGCATATCCAAATCTTTCATCTTTCATACACATTATCTCAACGTATCAAAGTTAATATTCAAAATATCTGCAGTAAAGAGATCCTGTGCCACCTGATTAGGGTTCTTACTCTGACTTCTCTGGATTGTGCATGATGAAATAAAGCGGAAAAACTTATGGATATCAGCAGCATCCTCAACATAGCAAACTTCCTTCTCAGGATGATCCAAAAACTTCTTAAGCATACCAGTATCTGCATCTGCTCCAATTGCCAGACTCCAACGGTCGCATTTTGAGCTTCTTCCTGTTGAAGTAAACTTATTAAGCTTATCTTCCCAATGATCATCATTTGGTGCTCCATCTGATACCAAAACCACCACAGGACGATACGCATTCTTCGGAATCTTTGTCTTATCTTCAATCATTTCATATGCCTTATCCAAAGCACGTCCCATATATGTCATTCCATTAGCTACCATGTCTGTATACTGAATATCGCGCGCAGGTGTTAACTCCGTGTGAACCTTAACTTCCGATCCAAAGGTAATGATGGATACACAAATTTCTGCCTGAACAATTTGCTCCTCCTGAAAACTTTCAAGCATTTCCTTAACAGAACTATTCAATTCATCCATCTTGGCATCATACGACATAGATCCGCTAACATCTAAAAGCAAAATAACAGGCAACATACGTGCTTCCGGCATTACAAATCCTTCAAATTCGTTTTCACTCATTTTATAATCCTCCATTTTACAAATTATCCTTATGTATTATATCTATGTTACACGACATATATTGTCGCTTTACTTTTTAAAGCATCAATTTTTCCATTATTGCAGATAAGTTCATTCCTGATCTTGCATCACTTGATGTCTTTGCTGCTGTAACAACATATCTGCTGTCTCCAAAATAAGACCATTTATAATGTTTTCCATCGCTTGTAATCTCTATTCCCAGTGCTTCTAGCTCATTCTTCAATGAACCATTTAAGCTTCTATATCCCTTAAGGGCTTTTTTTAAAATTTCTCTTTTCTTTTCCGGCAAATGTTTATATTCATTGCATTGAAGAATGTCATCTATGACATGCTGTCTCCTGCTTCCCTCGTGGCAGTTCTTCTTATACTCTTCTAGGATTTCAAGAATAATTTCTTTTATTTCACCCTCATATAAATCTTTTTCTTCCCCTGCCACAATAACCGGTACTTGAGATCTGTCCGAAAACTTCATCCTCAAACCTTGAACCTCTGCTGTCAATCTTTGTATCTCGTTATTCAATTTAGCATTGGTGTCTTCCATTTTCTTTAATTGATCACCAAACTCTTCATAAAGATAATCATTTTCTTCTTCTACAGTCGCTTTACTTTTTAGAAGTTCTATATTTTTTAAGTGCAATTGTTCGTTCAGGATTCCATCCCAAGTATCAATATTTTTCCGCACTCGTTGAATCATATAGCTATAAACAGCATTTATAATGTGGTTCTCTATATAATCTTTACTTTTTTCTGTGCAATCTATAAAGTCTACCTGTTTTTTGAAACTTGGATAAAAAATAATTGCCTTATTCTCATACACATTTTCATCATCTATATACAGACACAATTTCTGATCATAGCCATCTGGCTCATATATAACGTGAGCAACTCCTTGAAGTCTAAATGCCAGGTCTTCAACATTAAGTTCCGACGAAGTACCTTTAGATCTGGTAATATAGACAATAGGCAATAACATTTTTATTTTTTTACAACACACCTTTTGAATCAAGTCATTACAATCTGTTGCAAGATGTGCCTTCTGTGAAACACACAAAGTAGAATCTGTTCCTGAATATCCACGGTAAACAATAAGTTTTACAAAATATGGTGGATAGAAAGTCGGAGCAAAATCTGTTGTAAATTCCGTGGTAACCATTGCCACAGAAACCGACAAATATCTTTTTTCTACATTCAAGACAAAATCTGTGGTCCAAATGCCATGCTCATCCTCTTTCCTTAAACGAGAAGCAATTATTTCATCTGTATCAACCTCTTGAAACTCAAGAGAAATTCTATCCTGTTCCCATTTCAAATTATGGGCTTTACCATCCCATTCCACGCCATCAATCTTATCGTGTTGGCTCCCCTGATTCCATTTGATTACGGTTTTTATGAATTCTTCTTTAGTTAGCGAATCGTTAACAGGAAACTTGGTTGTATATGTAATCATTGTTTGTTACCTCTATCCTTAATGTATTTACCGCTCTTTATTCTGGCGTCTGCAGGTTTTTCACTATCCTCTGGAATAGCCCATGTGTTTCCAAATTTGACAGCTCCTTCAATCCTCCCATTAAGGCAAAGCTCATTTATTCTTCTTTCACCAATTTCCCATTTTTTTGCAACTTCTTTTATTTGAATATATCCGTCCAATACAAAACCTCCTCCTTGCACTAAAACAGTTCTATTCTCAAATGATTACAATGCACTATTGTACTTCCAATTATAGCCCATCATTCGAATAATATCAATCTGTTTTTTTGTGCAATTTGGCTGTTTATGTGATTTTTCAGCAATACATTTTGTCAAAATTCATCATAATCATCTGGATTCAAGCCTGCTTCTTCAAGAGTTTCCTGTCTCTCGTCTTCATCCATCATTTCAAGCTCATCCCTATCTAATCCATATAAATCAAGCTCATCATCCCCATCTTCTTCCAAGGTATCACTTCCAGAATAAAATGCATCATCACCTGTTAAATCAATTGCTTCCTGCCTACTGCTAGCCGTCATCTGCATCCCGATTGACCACTCCATAAAATCCGTCTCGCCATCTCCATTAAAATCAAATAAAGGCCTGTCAAAAAATCCCATTTTTATCCTCACATTCTTATAATAATTGTTCTGTTAAGCACATCTGCATCAATAAAAATCACCGCCCATATATTGACTTTAGGATTTGTATCCTTTTTCGCGTTGTAATACCATACATTTGGATATTCAATAGATGTCGAAATATATTTTGTACATCCTTCACGCCTCTCCAAGTCATTGATATACATAGATGTTCCCTCATAAAAATCATTAGCCCAAATACCTGTATCTCCATACGAAATTGAAAAGAGCTTATCAATCTGGATCATATGACAAAGCCTGCTAATATTGTGTTCTGACAACACGTTTTTAATTTTCTGGTTCTTAGAATATTCCACCTTAAGAATTCCAGCTATGTAGCATGGTACAAATAACTTCTTGTCGGAGTTGGCAAAACAGTCAGCATTGTCGTTCCATTAAAGATATACAGCTTATCACCAAACATAACATATTCATCACCGTCGTTCCTATATTCGTACTTGGTATTTACCCATCCCTTAAGATAACCTTTTACCTGCTCGGGTCTAATACCGTCACTATAAATACGTGAAACCATACGTGTAGCAGCCTTCTTATTCCAACCATTACGTTCCTTCATACGTGTGTAAGCATGTTTTGTAATTACCAGTTCTTCTGCCATTGTCATCATTGCATTTTCCTCCAATACTTTAAGCTACCTTCTTCATCTCATATCCGCCCTTACTTCTGTTATAAACAATGGCTTCGTCACAATCTCCATACAAAGCCAGGCCATTTGCTAAATAACAGCGTATATCGCTAATATCTCTTTGAAGTGTTCTCTGATCAACCTCGAACAAATTTGCTGTGTTCAATGAGTTTATCAATTCCCCACCCTTTAAGTGATCATATAAGTACAACACCCTATAATACTTCTGCACCCTCATTAAAATCACCTCCGCTAATAGCCATAAAGTCTTGCGTTCTCTGCTCTCTCTGAAAACTCTTTAGCCTTTGTATATGCCTTCTTTGCATATCCATAATGATAACCATCATTCGAATTCTTCGCATATGCATACTCACGATCAGCCTTCTTCTTCCAATATGCTGATGTATTTTCCATCTGAGAAATATATGCTTCTGTGGTTCTATTTTCCATTTTGATTACCTCCTCTTCTTATCTACAACATCTGCCACGGCCCCTGCTCCAGCGCCTGTTAAAGTACCTACTGCCCCTCCAAATTCAGCAGCAGTTAATGTAGTCCCTACTGCCACAGCTCCTGTCGCAAACATGACTGGAATAGAAACAGGTGCTGTAAAAGCAACCGCTGCGGTTGTTGCAGCTCCTCCTACGAGGGCTCCAATTGCTGTCCCCAGTACACCTCCAACCCCTGCGCCTTCTGCCATTCTTGTAAATAAACTCATGATTCTCTCCTCCTGCTTTATACTTTGCATTTTCTTTTGATGTTCACATATTAACAGTCTTTATTTTTCCATTTTCTCGAATTATATTCTTGTTTTCAGTATTCCCGGCAGGCAACTTATACCCACCAAAAAAGTCCTCCCACAAAATCAGAAATTCCATCTACCACATCATCAACAGCTCCACCAATGGCCGATCCAATATCATCAAATACACCATCCGTAATCTCACTCACTGCTCCTCCAACAAGGAGAGCTGCACCAACACCTGCAATTAACGGACCAGCAACCGGAATTGCTGATGTTGCAAGCAATCCTCCAACTGCACTTGTTGTTGCTTCGGCAGCAACTGTCGCAGCTGCAGCACTTAACGCACTTTCTGTCCCTTTCGATACTACATGTCCTGTACACTCACCAACTGAGTCACCATTCACGATTGACTTACCTACCTCAACCGCAGCTGTAATTCCTACGGCAACACCAGTAGATCCCTTTACGGCATCGCCTAAACTTCCCATCTTTAATGGCTGCTTTGTGAACTTATCTCCAACACGCTGAGTTGTATTGTGAGAAATTCCTGTTGACTTCATTGTCTTTGACACACCACTTGCCTTTGCTGCTGCGTTATACTTCTCGGTTGCTTCGATAGTCCCACGAAGCTGAGCCTGCTGATACTTTCCAGCCTTAACCTGATTTAACGTCTTCTGAACACCTGCCGGACTTACCGTATCCTTATACTGAATGCGTTCAATCACCTTTCCTGCCTTAGTGGTTACAGCATCAACCTGTGTAGCTGTAGATGATTTAGTAAGCTTTGTTACGGTGTCAGGCTTAAACAAATTACCCAGATTGCTCTTATCGTTAGCCATAATCTCTAATGCATTTCCTGCTGAACCCTTAGGACTATAAGCGCCTGCCCTGCCAGTCATTCTGCTAATGACTGATGCCTCGTAACCTTCTCTTGCCATTTCTACTCCAAGTCCCATTGTCTTTCCTTCATTCTTATTTGCCATGATTCAATTCCTCCAAAATATATTTGCTGTTTTCCTTTGATAGGTATATAATATATTTGTTTATTCACCAAACTATCGAATTATGTTTCAGGAGTGACAAATATGAACCCGAAGAATAACGCCAAAGAAATATTGATAGATTATCTGCTTGCCAACCCTGGCGTAGATATCTCAAGAGAATCAATTATTCAAAATACTGGAATATCAAAATCAAGACTTAGCGAACTAATAAATGCTATACGATCTGACGGATATGAGATTATCACACCCAATAGGAGTGGTATAGTACGGTTGGAATCTGCAAAAATAATAAATACTGATATTACGCCCAAAGAAGTTCGCCAATGGCTGATCATTCTCACATTATCAAAATTAGGAACTGCTACTTATATAGAACTCATATGTGGAATTCTATCTATTGCAGACAGCACATATCTGTACGATGGAATTTCAACTGATGATAATTATTCTGACATGGATATTTTAGAATATTTAAAAGAATATAATTCCAGTGCCAAATATGATATAGATCAAAATTTACCTTTGCCAACCTTTCGCAAAGATTTGCGTGCTCTTATCCAAGACGGTTTTATAGAAAAAAAACGAATGCAATATAAAGGTGACATTCATGTAATCTACTCTATATCAGAGAAATCACCTGCCATCTTATTTGAATCTGAAGATGAGTTATTTGATTTTATGTCTTTTTATGACACTTTTAAAAACTCATTTTCCAACACAAAACCACTAGAAACTTTATATAAAAAGTGTGCTAATATTTATGATTGGGCCAGCTATGATTCGTCTACTCAGATTTATGGCAAATCCAATCGAATAGACAAACAGCAATTGAAATGCCTAAACAACTTTGTTAAGTATCCGTATAAAACAAAAACATTGGAAATACACTATTTAGCACGTGATGAAGCAATGAAACTAACAATTTCTTCAGGACTATTATTCTATAGTGTAGAAACGAACTGCTTTTATCTTCTATGCTTCAATATGGATAATAAGTCTATAATGCAACTTCGCCTGGATAGAATTGCTTCTATTCGTGAAGGTGATGAAAAAAACAAAAAGTACAGATCAAATACATTTTTGGATATATATGAAGAAATGTTCTCTGCCTCCTTTGAGCCGGAGAAAACACATGTAAAAGTAATATTTCAAGATTTTGGAAATATTAAAGAACGTCTTTCCGCTCTACATAATAAAAGAAAATTTTCAAAACTCTATGATATTTCTCCTCTTTCTGAAGAAATACCGCACAGTATTATGTATGAAGACGATTTAAGAGGCGTATCTGCTTTTGCTAGATATTTACGCAGTTTTGGAAGCAGCGCCCTTGTTTTAGAGCCTTCTAGTTTACAGGCTCTTATGATTCAATCAAACCAGTTAACTCTTAAAAATTACGAGGTAATGTCAGATGAAAACAAATAATAATTACGATACAATCGGGCTAATAATATCCCTTATACTTTCTGATAACTTCTTAGCATCTGTAGAAAGCCTTGCAGAAGCGTGTGATTTACCTGTTCAACAAATGAGAAAGTACCTTTCAGTTATATTCGATAATAAAAACTTACTGACACATCTTTCGCCTACTCCTGAAGCGGATGATGAAAATGAAGATAACAATTTTGTAGAAACAGCCAGCACCTTTTTATCTGCAATCTTATCCGGAAATGCCGATAAGGAACCAATTTATCTAATTGATATGTATGATTTTATTGATGACTACCTTTTGCTGCCTATTACTTCCATAGAAGCTGGATATGTTAGCAGTGTTTACCCCAATCTGATTCAAAATCAGCGTGCTAATCTTTTCGAAATCAAGGATACTGTAGACTCTGTACCAAAGCATATTTTAGATAAGCAAGATGATATCCAGAATGCAATATCACAGGGAGTAAAAATAAAATTCAAGTATAAATCTCCGCAATTTGATTTAACTGATATTATTTGCAGTCCTGTTACAGTTATTCAAAATCTAACAACTCACATATTGTATGTGAAAGATACTGAAAATAACTACTATCGCATAGATCGAATCAAATCAAAAATTACAACAATAGAAGAGCCATCAGATATCAACCAATACTCCCCAAGTCCTTATCAAAAATATTTTTGGGGAAACGAATATCAAAAGCATGGTGAACCTACGCATATAAAATTGCAAATCAAAGCAAATACAACTAACATTATAGAAAAAATAAAAAATGATACTGTACTAAGACGCGACACCGGAAAACTATATAAGAATAATGAGTATTACTACTACGAGGACGATATACTAGGCATACCAGACTTCCGTCGATGGCTAAGAAGTTATGGTTCGTCTATAACCGTTCTCGAACCACAAACACTCATTGACGTAATTACAGAAAACACAAGTAAAACATTATCCTATTATAACAAGTTAAAATCTTACTTTTCTAATTAATATTGTACTTAAGAACTTATACAAGTGTATTGTAAAACACCAATAGGATACAAACCGAACCCTTAACATTAATTTATTGTTTCTACAATGATAAGTCAAGAAAAGTAAAACAGTTCTAAAACAAGTTGCTCCATCTGTTCACCGGATGTATAGGTGAGATTCGGAATTAGATATCCATTTACATTCGTATACGTTAATTTCATTTTATTAGCACTCTCCATTTCTCATCATTTTTTGACCACAAATTTACGACATTTACGACAAATCTGACACTGCTTTACAATACCAGACAAAATGACCGATGCCCTGGAAAGCCTGTAAAACAGGCACTTCCAGGACACACAAGACAGGACAAAAATCAACTTCCGCTGTCAAGAGGTGAGTGCTATTTTTTTTAATTTTTTTTATTTCAAACTTGTTTGTTTCTATTTTTTATGTATGGTATACTTATGGTGTTTTGAATTAAGTAGTAATTAATATCTTGATGTTAATTGCAAAAATTTTTATTAAATATTTTAATGGACTTTTTATTTCGGAGGTTTTATGAAACATTCTAATTTTGATAAAACTCTTACTTTGTTTTTGACCTTTCTAAAAATCGGTGCCTTTACCTTTGGCGGTGGTTACGCTATGGTGGCCCTTTTGGAAAGTGAGTTTATATATAAGAAGAAATGGATTGAAAAAGACGATTTTCTTAATATGATTGCAATTGCTGAATCCACGCCCGGTCCTATGGCAGTTAACAGCGCCACCTATATTGGATATCATGTTGCAGGATTTTACGGAGCTACTGCTGCAACCCTTGCAGTATGCATTCCTTCTTTCATTGTAATTTATTGTATTTCATTATTTTTTAATCAATTTTTAAGTCTACATTATATTACCTGTGCTTTTAAAGGCATTCAAGTTTGCGTGGTTTATTTAATACTTACTGCAGGTATTCGAATGTTAAAGAATTTGGAGAGGAATCTGTTTAATACTTTGATTATTTTAATTGTTGCAATTATTATGGTTATTTTTTCCATTACAGCAACTTCTTTTTCATCAATTTATTATATTTTGATTTGCGGGGGCGTTGGCGTGATAGTATATTTCTTTAAGAAAAACATTCAGCAATAGTTAATAACTTTAACTTTACAAATAATTTTTACTATTTGAAATAGTTCTTTTTTAGTTAACAGGAGTTTAAAATGATTTATTTAAAGCTTTTTATCAATTTTCTTATAATAGGAACATTATCTTTCGGAGGCGGTTACGGAATGATTTCTTTAATGAGGGAAATCGTGTTATCCAACCATTGGCTTTCTGAGGATATGTTCATGAGTTTTGTTGCAGTTGCCGAGTCAACTCCGGGACCTCTTGCAGTTAATCTTGCAACTTTTGTTGGCTCCTCTCAGGGCGGTTTTCCTGGTGCTTTTTTTGCAACTCTTGGTGTAGTTCTGCCTGCTTTTATTATTCTTCTTTTAATTGCGGCAGTTTTAAAAAATCTAATGAAATATTCCGGTACCAAAGCTTTTCTGTCCGGCGTACGACCTTGTGTTGTTGCAATGATTCTTGCAACTGCTGTAATAATGGGACTTTCAACTTTGTTTAATTTCGAAAGTTTAGGTCATGGTTTTTCAATTAATTACAGCTTTGTTTTGATATTTGTGATTTTGATAGCTGTTCACTTTTTAAGCAAACATTTTTTCAAAAAAACTTTGACACCTATTTTAATGATTTTGTTTTCCGCTGTGCTTGGAATTGTTTTTTGCTAAATTAACTTATTAATTATTTTTATGTTTTTATCTTAATTGCTTATTTTTCCTTTAAATACTCATTGACTTTACAATCTCACAACGTTACAATTTTTTTGTAAAAAATATACTTAAAGGAAAAAAATTATGAAAGCAAATTTTAAAAATTTTTTATTGCTTACAGCTAGTACTTTGATTATGGCTGTTGGTATTTACTTCTTTAAATTCGCCAACAACTTTACTTTTGGTGGTATTACAGGTTTTGCAGTTTTGGTTGCAAAGTTCACTCCTCTTTCAGCCAGTGATTTTTCTTTTGTAGCCAACATTCTGTTACTTGTAGTGGGATGGATTATTCTTGGCAAAAGTTTTGCTGCAAAAACAGCTTACAGCACAATTCTTTTGTCTGTGACTCTGTCATTGTTTGAACGTGTTTATCCAATGAGCCATCCTTTAACTAATGAACCTTTGCTTGAGCTTATTTTTGCAATTCTTTTACCTGCACTTGGCTCAGCAATCCTTTTCAATATTGGTGCATCAAGTGGTGGTACGGATGTTATCGCAATGGTTCTTAAGAAATACACAAGTGTTGATATTGGTCGTGGACTTATGATTTCCGATGTTCTATTTACGCTTTGCGCCTTTTTCGTATTTGATGTAAAAACAGGACTTTACTCATTGCTTGGTTTGATTATGCGTTCTGCACTTATTGACAACTTTATTGAAAGTTTGAACCGCTCAAAATACTTTCATGTGGTTTGCTCCGATCCTAAGCCAATATGCAATTTTATTGAAAAAAACCTTGTCCGTGGAGCCACAATCGTAAACGCCAAAGGCTCATTTACCGGCGACAACAAATACATAATCCTTACAGTTTTAAGTCCGTCTCAGGCAGTAAAACTTAGAAACTTCATAAAAGAAAACTCACCTGGAGCCTTCCTATTGATTTCAAATACAAGCGAAATCATTGGAAAGGGATTCCATTCAGTATAGATTTATCAAAAAAAGCTCCCTCCTAAATTGCAAGTTCCAATTTAACCTGCATTTAGAAGGAAGCTTTTTTATTTTTTTATATATTTATTTTTCCAAAATATCTTCTTTCCAACCTCTTATTTGTTGTTCTTACGAATGTTTGCTCTCTTTCTAAGAGTTGGATCTAAGATTTTCTTTCTAATTCTTAAGTTTTCTGGTGTGATTTCAAGTAATTCATCAGTATCAATGAATTCCAACGCCTGCTCAAGACTTAATACTTTCTTTGGTACTAATCTTAAAGCTTCATCTGAGCTTGAAGTTCTTGTGTTTGAAAGATGTTTTGTTTTACAAACGTTTACTTCAATATCTTCAGCACGACCTGTCTGACCAACAATCATACCTGAATATACTTTTTCGCCAGGTCCAATGAATAATGTTCCTCTTTCCTGTGCATTAAATAATCCATAAGTAATTGCTTCACCGGCTTCAAAAGCGATAAGTGAACCCTGTTTTCTGTACTGAATTTCTCCCTTAAATGGACCGTAATCATCAAATACAGTATTCATAATACCATTACCCTTTGTATCTGTCATAAACTGACCTCTGTATCCGATTAATCCTCTTGAAGGAATTGAAAACTCAAGTCTTGTAAATCCACCGTTAATTGGTGCCATTCCCTGAAGTTCACCTTTTCTGTTACTTAATTTTTCAATGATTGCACCTGAAAATTCATCAGGAACATCAATGTAACAGATTTCCATAGGCTCTAATTTCTTGCCTCTTTCGTCTTCTTTGTAAATAACTTCTGCCTTACTTACAGCAAATTCGTATCCTTCTCTTCTCATGTTTTCAATAAGAACTGAAAGGTGAAGTTCTCCACGTCCTGAAACCTTAAATGAATCCATGTTTTCAGTTTCTTCTACTCTTAAACTTACGTCAGTATTTAATTCTCTCATAAGTCTTTCACGAAGATGACGTGATGTGACGAATTTTCCTTCCTGACCTGCAAGAGGACTGTCATTTACCATAAAGTTCATAGAAATTGTAGGCTCTGAAATCTTCTGGAAAGGAATTGCAACAGGATTTTCAGGAGAACAAATTGTATCTCCAATATGAATGTCTGTAATACCTGAAATAGCAACAATAGCACCTACTGTAGCTTCCTGAACTTCTACTTTATTTAAACCATCAAACTCATAAAGCTTGCTGATTTTAACTCTCTTCTGTTTGTCAGGTTCATGGTGGTTAACCAAAACAACATCCTGATTAACTTTTAATTTACCATTGTCAATCTTACCAACACCGATACGTCCAACATATTCGTTGTAATCGATTGTACTGATAAGAACCTGAGTATCTGCATTCTCATCTCCTTCAGGAGCCGGAATGTAGTCAATAATTGTTTCAAATAATGGCTGCATACTATCTGATTCGTCATCCATATTTAACTTAGCAAATCCCTGCTTAGCTGATGCGAAAACAAATGGGCAGTCAAGCTGTTCTTCATTAGCATCTAACTCAATAAATAATTCTAATACTTCGTCAATAACTTCTTCTGGTCTTGCTTCCGGTCTGTCAATCTTGTTAATACAAACAATAACAGGAAGGTTAAGTTCCAAAGCTTTCTTTAGAACGAAACGTGTCTGTGGCATTGCACCTTCAAATGCATCTACTACTAAAACTACGCCGTTAACCATCTTAAGTACACGCTCTACTTCTCCACCAAAATCAGCATGTCCCGGTGTATCAATAATATTAATTTTTGTATTCTTATAAGTAACAGCAGTGTTCTTTGAAAGAATTGTAATACCTCTTTCTCTTTCAATATCATTAGAGTCCATTACTCTTTCAGCAACTTCCTGATTTTCACGGAATACACCACTCTGTTTTAATAATTCATCTACCAATGTTGTTTTACCATGGTCTACATGGGCAATAATGGCAATATTTCTTACGTCTTCTCTAATCATTTCTTCTCTTTCCTATTAAATAATCATAAAATACTTGTTTATAGCTTCACAAATGTTCATTCTATCACATAGATGATATGTTTTCAATAAAATTATTTTTCTTTTACCTCTTCTCTGTACTCCCTGTCTTCTTCATCCTCAAAAACAGCTTTCCCTCCTGTGGCATCTGTTACTTTCGTATTAAATTCATTATATTCATCTTTTTTCATTAAAATGCTTAAAACAACATTCTGACCGTATTCTTCCTGAGCATCCGTAATTCCCATCTGCCCCATAATGTACTTAATCTTTCCTATACTATTATAATCCACCGTAAGTTTAAAACTTATACCTTCACAAACTTTCTGAATAACCGAATTTCTAATACCTTCCTTGGATGACTGGCCGTAAGCCCTGACAAGACCGCCTGTTCCAAGGAGAGTTCCACCAAAATATCGTGTCACCACTATCAAAGTATTATGCAAATTCTCATTTAGCAATGTTTCCAAAATAGGTTTTCCCGCTGTGCCCTGTGGCTCGCCGTCATCACTAAATCTCTGAATTTCATTGTTACTTCCTATTACAAATGCAAAACAATTGTGCCTTGCATCCCAGTATTTCTTTTTTATCCTTTCAATATATTGTAATGCCTCTTCTTCTGTATCTATTGGCAAAACAGTGGCAATAAATCTGGACTTCTTCTCAACAATTTCGCCCTGACCGCCTTCTTTTATTATAAATTTTTCCAATTCTATCCCTTTCTTGTTTGTTGTGTAGAGAAGAAAAACAACAAAAGCACGCTTTCATTTTAATTGTCCCCCTTACCAACCAAACGCGTTGTATATAGAATAACATAAGTATCAATTTTTTTGAAGATTCTGTGTCTTACATTTTCTGCGACATTTTTCCCCTTTATTAAATTACTGCATTTTGTTATAATCTAAAAGAATAGGAGGTTTGCCAATGAATTTTGAATATAAAGAAACAATAGACAAACAACGTGAACTTGTTTCATTACAAAAGAAGGTTGTTTCTAAGTCCTTGGTTTCTGCACTTAAAGTATTTCTTTACATTATGTGCCTTGCCATTGTTACCGGAGGTTTTTTCGGACTTGGTGTTATACACGGCATTATTAAAAGTGCTCCTTCCGTGGAAAATATTTCTATTGTTCCATCGTCATATTCAACAACAGTTTATGACACCAATAATAAGCAGATTGCTAAGCTTATCACTTCCGGCTCTAACCGTATTAAGGCTGATTTGAAAGATATTCCGGAACATTTAAGATGGGCTTTTATTGATACTGAGGATGCACGTTTTTATGAACATAACGGTATTGACATTCAGGGTATCGGTCGTGCGGCTTTTATAGCACTTACTACCCTTAATCCGTCAGAAGGTGCCAGCACCATTACACAACAGGTTCTAAAGAACAACGTATTTACAAGCTGGACTGAAGAAGATTCCCTTACTTCTTCTCTTAAAAGAAAGATTCAGGAACAGTACCTTGCCGTTCAGCTTGAAAAAGTTACCAAAAAGGACGTTATACTTGAAACATATCTTAACACTATTAACTTAGGTTCAAATACCCTTGGTGTTAAGGCTGCTTCACTTAGATATTTTAATAAGGATGTTAGTAAGATTACAGTTTCTGAGGCAGGCGTTATTGCTGCCATAACTCAGAACCCGTCACTTTATAATCCTATTACTAATCCTGACGAAAATGCCAAACGTAGAAAAAAGATTCTCACTAACATGAAAGATGCTGGTCATATTACTCAAGAACAGTATGACGAAGCCATGAGTGATAATGTTTATGCCCGTATAAAAAAAGTTAACAACAAGCTTACAAAAAGCGATGATCAGGTATATTCTTATTTTGTCGATGAGGTTGTAAAGCAGGTTCTTTCAGACCTTCAGGAACAGAAAGGCTATACTTATACTCAGGCTTACAATGCCGTATACAGCGGTGGTTTAAAGATTTATACTACTCAGGATTCTGATATTCAAAAAATATGTGATAAGGAATTGTCTGACTCAGCCAACTATCCTTACGCTATTAAATACTCAATTAACTGGGCATGGTCAGTTCAAAATCCTGACGGTTCAGTTGACAATTACAGTGAAAAAGATATTTTGAATTATCATAGAAATTCTTTGAAGGAATCAAGTTTTAAATTGATTTTTAGTTCTAAAGAAGAAGCAAAAGCTTGTGTTAAGGCATACAAAATGCACCTTATGAACAAGTATTACAAAAAAGGAATTGATAAGGATAAAGGCTACGCCGAATACGAAAATCTTTATTACAATCCTCAGCCACAGGTTTCATTTACTGTAATGGACCAGTACACAGGCTATGTTAAAGCCGTTGTTGGTGGTCGTGGAAAGAAGAATGTTAGTCTTTCTCTTAACCGAGCTACAGACTCAACAAGACAGCCCGGTTCAACATTTAAAATTTTATCAGCTTACGCACCTGCCATTGATACTATGGGTTACACACTTACCACTACTATCGTGGATGAGCCTTTCAGTTATTCTAACGGAAGAGCTGTTAAGAACTGGTACAGTGGTTATCGTGGCAAAGTTACAGTAAGAAAGGCAATTGCTGATTCTATGAATATTTGTGCTGTAAAAACACTTACAGATATTACACCACAGCTTGGATATGATTATCTTTGCAATTTTGGTATTACTACTTTAGTTGATAACCGTGTTGAAAAAAATGGTTCTGTTTCATCTGACATTCAGCAGGCTTTGGCACTTGGTGGTATTACAGACGGTGTTACTAACTTAGAAATGACTGCTGCATATGCAACAATCGCAAATCAGGGAACTTATACAAGACCTGTTTTTTATTCACAGGTTATAGACAGCAATGGACGTGTCCTTCTTGATAACACTACTCCTACTACACATACTGTTTTGAAAGCTTCTACTGCAAGCCTTCTTACACAGGGTATGACAAGCGTTATTACAGAAGGTACAGGTACAAGTGCTAAACTTGATGGCAAAATGCCCGTATCTGGTAAAACCGGTACAACATCAAGTGAATATGACCTTTGGTTCTGTGGATATACACCATATCTTACAGCATCAATTTGGACAGGTTATGATGAAAACGTATCTCTTAGCGGTGACCAGGCGTATCACGAAAGACTCTGGGCTAAGATAATGAATCAAATTGACTCAGTCAAGAAATACAAAGCTAAAAGTTTTAAAATGAGTAAAGATGTTAAGAAATATGATATCTGCTCTTCTTCAGGAAAAGTTGCAATTAAAGGAGTTTGTCCTACATCAAAATCAGAGTATTTTGCCAAGGGTACACAGCCTGCAAAATGTACTTATCATTCAGCTTTTTCAAAAAAGAGTTCAAGCTATTCAAACAGTTCAAGTTCATCCGGAAGTTCAAGTAGTTCCGAATCAAATGGCTCTGGCTCAAAATCCGGTAGCTCAAGCTCTGGCAATTCAAAGTCAGGTTCTAATAGTTCAAAATCAAGTTCAAGTAGAACCGATTCAGGAAGTTCCGGAACAAGCAAATCAAGTTCAGGATCATCAAGTTCTAAGGACTCCGGTAAAACTGTAGGAAAATAGCTAAGCATTTATAGTTTGTTATTATAAGAACTTTATATATACAATTTAATATGTACGACTTTTTAAAAGCAGGATTCTCTGATGAGGGTTCTGCTTTTTTATTGCAATTCTTCGCCTTGTGCATTATCTTGTAGGGGGATTACATAGAATTTCTTGTTTTTTCTGATTTTATTGTAATCCTACTTTCTATCAACATTTGTTTAATCTAAAAAAATCCCCCGAAAAGAATATATTCACTAATATTCTCTCCGAAGGATTCATTTGTAATCTTATTCCTTAATTATGCATTCTTTAGGAAAGCTTTATAGCACTTGTATGTTTCATAAATATCAGCCTTGCTTGTTACTTCCCAAGGTGCGTGCATATTTAATACTGCGACGCCACAATCAATCACTTCCATGCCATAAAGTGACATAATATAAGCGATTGTTCCGCCACCACCTGCGTCAACTTTTCCAAGCTCTGACATTTGAAAATGTACGTTATGATTATCCATTATATTTCTTAATACTGCAAGATATTCAGCATTAGCATCATTTGAACCTGACTTTCCTCTTGAACCTGTAAACTTGTTAAATACAACGCCTGAACCTAGGAATGATGAGCTATTATTTTTGAACACATCAGAATATAATGGATCAAAAGCTGCGTTAACATCTGATGATAACATTCTTGAATGCGCCAGACATCTCTTAAGTTTAAGTTCGTTGTAATCACCATTAAGATTTAACAATTCTGCTACTGTATTTTCAAAGAATTTTGACTGCATTCCTGTAGCACCTACACTACCAATTTCTTCTTTATCTACTAATAAACAACATGCTGTCTTGTCAATCTTGTCCGTTTCAAGCATTGCTACTAACGAAGTATAAGCACATACCTTGTCATCCTGACCGTATGCCATAATCATACTTCTGTCAAATCCCATTTCTCTTGCTCTTCCTGCCGGAACCACTTCTAATTCTGCTGACATAAAATCTTCTTCTTCCATTTCATAGGTGTTTTTTAAAATACCTATAATTCCTTCTTTTACAGCATCTTTTTCTTTGTCTTCAAGTGGAATACTTCCAACAAGAATATCAAGGTTTTCGCCTTCAATAACTTTAGCTGCATTCTTTTCCATCTGCTGTCCTGCAAGATGAATTAAAAGGTCGGTTACACAAAATACAGGGTCGGTATCTTTTTCACCAATGTTAACTTCAACCTTTGTTCCGTCTTTCTTAACTACAACGCCATGAATTGCAAGTGGAAGTGTAACCCACTGATACTTCTTAATTCCGCCATAGTAATGTGTATCAAGGTATGCCATATTGTTGCTTTCATATAGTGGATTCTGCTTAATGTCCATTCTAGGTGAATCAATATGTGCTCCCAAAATATTCATTCCCTGTTCCATTGGAATCTTTCCAATGTTAAAAAGTGCTACTGTCTTATTCATACAAACAGCATAAACTTTGTCCCCCTGTTTTAAAGGCTGGCCTTTTTCAATTACTTCTTCTAAAGACTTGTAACCTTTCTCCCTTGCCTGTCTTACAGTTTCCTTAACACATTCTCTTTCTGTTTTACAGTCTGACAGGAAATCAATATAGTTAGAATTTAATTCTTCCAACTCACTTATTTCTCTCTTGCCATAAGTATTCCATGCATTCTTTCTTTCCATGATAACTCATTCCCTTCTATATTTAATCTTGTACAAAATTAATTTCTGCTAAATTCTTCAAATTCAATGCCTTCATTTCTTTCCAAAAGAAGTTTAATTGACCACTGGTTTGTAAATAATACTAATGGATTGCCCTTCATATCCTTTACTCTCTTGGCATCGCTTGGACATTTAACATTATTTAAATCTATTGTTGTATCTTTTACCCATCTGATGTGTCCATAAGGCAATGGCTCCAATCTCACATCACAGCCATATTCGTTTTCCATTCTATACTTCAAAACGTCAAACTGAAGTGTACCTACAACACCTACAATAATTTCTGACATTTCAAGATTGTAATCCTGGAAAATCTGAATTGCACCTTCCTGGGCAATCTGTGTAACACCTTTCATAAACTGTTTACGTTTCATTGAATCAAGTGCCACAAGTCTGCAGAAATGTTCAGGTGCAAAAGTTGGGATTCCTTCATAAACAAATTTTTTGCCCGGTGTACAGATTGTATCACCTATTGAAAAAATACCCGGATCAAATACACCGATTACGTCTCCCGCATAAGCTTCATCAATTACCTTTCTGTCCTGAGCCATAATTTGCTGAGGTCTTGAAAGTTTCATTTTCTTACCACTTTGTACGTGATACACATCCTTAGATGCATCAAACTTTCCTGAACAAACTCTAAGGAAAGCAATTCTATCGTGATGTGCCTTGTTCATATTAGCCTGAATCTTAAATACAAATCCTGAAAATGGTTCTTCAATAGGATCAATTAATCCCTGATCTGACATTCTTGGAAGTGGTGATTCTGTCATTCTTAAGAAATGTTCCAAAAATGTTTCTATACCGAAAGTTGTTAACGCTGAGCCGAAAAATACCGGTGACAATTCACCTTTATCAACCAATTCCTGATCAAATGGTTCACTTGCTCCGTCAAGAAGTTCAGTGTCATCTACAAGCTGGTCATACAATTCATCACCTATTTCTGCCTTAAAGTTTTCGTTGTCCAACTCATATGTTGTTTCCGCAGCACTTTTTGAACCACCAACTGAAACTGCCTTAAACATTGAAATCTTCTTAGTATCTCTGTCATACACGCCTTTAAATCTTTTACCTGAACCAATTGGCCAGTTAATAGGGCATGTTTTAATTCCAAGAACATTTTCAATTTCTTCAAGAAGTTCATATGGATCTCTTGCTTCCAAGTCCATCTTATTAATAAAAGTAAAAATAGGAATATGTCTCATAACACAAACCTTAAAAAGCTTAATTGTCTGTGCCTCAACACCCTTTGAAGCATCAATAACCATTACTGCTGAATCTGCAGCCATTAACGTTCTATAAGTGTCTTCTGAGAAGTCCTGATGTCCAGGAGTATCCAAAATATTAATGCAATATCCTTCATAGTTAAACTGAAGCGCTGAAGATGTAACTGAAATGCCTCTTTCTTTTTCAATTCCCATCCAGTCAGACACTGCATACTTAGAATTGGCCTTTCCCTTTACTGAACCTGCTGTATTAATAGCACCTCCATAGAGTAAAAACTTTTCTGTTAAAGTAGTCTTTCCTGCATCGGGATGTGAAATAATCGCAAATGTTCGTCTGTTTTCTATTTCCTTCTTTAAATTCTCGTCCATTCTATTCTCCATAAAATAATTATTAAATAATATTGTAATAGTTTTCCAATCCCTGACTTATTATAAACAATATTAACATTTTTCACAAGACTACCTATATATTTTCCCCCTATTTAGAATTTATATTCCATATATCACAAAAGGTGTATCCCATAATGAGATACACCTTTATATATTGATTATTAACTATAACTATAATTAGCAAACACCCTGAGCTTCCATAGCTTCTGCTACTTTTTCAAATCCGGCAATGTTAGCACCTACTACGTAGTTACCTTCAAATCCGTATCTCTTAGCAGCATCACTGATGTTACGGTAAATGTTAACCATGATTGTCTGTAATTTAGCGTCAACTTCTTCGAATGTCCATGAAAGTCTTTCGCTGTTCTGTGACATTTCAAGAGCTGATGTAGCAACACCACCTGCGTTAGCAGCCTTACCACCAACGAACCATACGCCGTTTTCCTGTAAGTATTCTGTTGCATCAATTGTTGTAGGCATGTTAGCGCCTTCACAAACAGCTTTACATCCGTTAGCTACTAACTGCTTAGCATCATCGATAAGTAATTCGTTCTGTGTAGCACATGGAAGAGCGATATCACATTTAATCTGCCATACTCCACGTCCTTCATGATATTCAGCTGAAGGTCTTGCAGCAGCATATTCTGTAAGTCTAGCTCTCTTAACTTCCTTAACTTCTTTAAGAAGGTCAACATCGATTCCTTCAGGATCATAAATCCAACCTGTTGAATCTGAACATGTAACAACCTTAGCACCCATCTGATGAGCTTTCTGAATAGCGTAGATAGCAACGTTACCGGCACCTGAAACAACTACTGTCTTACCTTCCATGCTTTCGCCATGGTCTTTCATTAATTCCTGTGTTAAGTAAAGTAATCCGTAACCTGTAGCTTCTGTTCTAGCTAAAGAACCACCGTATGTAAGTCCCTTACCTGTAAGAACACCTTCATATAATCCACGGATTCTCTTATACTGTCCAAACATATATCCGATTTCTCTAGCGCCTGTTCCGATGTCACCGGCTGGTACGTCAGTGTCAGCACCGATATATTTACAAAGTTCTGTCATAAAGCTCTGGCAGAAAGCCATAACTTCTCTATCTGATTTACCCTTAGGATCGAAATCAGAACCACCTTTACCACCACCGATTGGAAGGCCTGTAAGTGAGTTCTTGAAGATCTGTTCAAAACCTAAGAATTTAATAATACCAATATTTACTGATGGGTGAAGTCTTAAACCACCCTTGTATGGTCCGATAGCTGAGTTAAACTGTACTCTATAACCTGTGTTAACCTGTACCTGTCCCTTATCATCTACCCAAGGAACTCTGAACTTGAACTGTCTTTCAGGTTCGCAGATTCTTTCAAGTAAAGCTTCTCTTCTATACTTGTCCTCGTTTGCATCGATTACAGGTCTAAGTGAATTTAATACTTCTTCAACTGCCTGTAAAAATTCTGGTTCACTAGCATTCTTTTCTTTTACTTTTACTAATACTTCGTCTACATATGACATTTTGTAGCCCTCCTTAAATATATTTTTCTTAATCACAACTTGCGCGAACCTCTATATTTCTCCTAAAAAGGCCGCACTTAAACAAGTGCACTAACACTTTAATACACTAAAGAAATTATATAGTATCTTCTTAATTTTATCAACCTTTAGTATTGTTATTCTTAATTTTGTAATGATAAAGTTGTTTTTACTTAATTATATTAAGTTTGGGCTGAATTTTTAAAACATAGTTAATTTTGACTATTCCATTTTTGATTTAAAAATTAATGCAGACAAATATCCGAATATTAAAGCTCCTGAAATTCCCACGGCACTTGCCGTAAAACCACCTTTAAACAATCCCAAAAAACCTGACTCATCTATGGCTTCTTTCATTCCCTTCCAAAGATTGTTGCCAAAGCCAAGCAAAGGCACTGTTGCGCCACAACCTGCCCACTTAGTCAAAGGCTCATAAATTCCAATCGCACCAAGAACAACCCCAATGCAAACAAGACTTACCATAATTCTTGCAGGCGTTACCTTGGTCTTGTCTATTACAATTTGAACAAGAGCACATATTATTCCCCCAACAATAAACGCTTTTAAAAAAATCATCTTAAATTCCTTTCTTTAATTGCAATCATTAATTCTTTTCAATCACCACGCAGTGAGCTATTCCCGGCACGCTATTTCCTTCATTAAAACTTACCGGGGACATTAATGCTCCCGTTGGAATAAAAAGAATCTTCTTAAATGCCCCTTTTTTTAGCTGTTTAAAAACATAGCCTGCAAGAACCGTGGCACTACAGCCACAGCCACTTCCACCTGCGTGAGTGTCCTGTTCACTGGCATCAAACATTTCCACGCCACAATCCATATGAACCGCCGAAATGTCGTAGCCTTTTTCCTTAAGTAGTTCAAACAAAATACTTTTTCCTATTAATCCCAAGTCACCCGTTATGATTTTGTCATAATCTGCCGGTGTGCTGTTAAAATCCTTAAAATGCTGATAAATAACATCTGCCGCAGCCGGTGCCATACAGGCACCCATATTTTGAGCATCCTTTACTCCAAAATCAACGATTTTTCCCGTGGTAATTCCTGTTATTTTTGCAAAACCTTTTTTTGTGCTAATTATTACTGCCCCACAACCGGTTACAGTCCAGGTTGCCGCATAAGGTCTTTGATTTCCGTAAGCCAAAGGAAATCTAAACTGTCTTTCTGCGCTGGCAAAATGACTTGATGCCATTGCAATAACATTGTCTGCATTTCCTGCTTCAACCATTACTGCTCCAAGACTTAACGCTTCACCCATTGTTGAACAGGCTCCGTACAATCCGAAAAAGGGAACCTCGAACTCCAAAATTCCAAAAGTTGTGGCAATTAACTGTCCAAGTAAATCCCCACCAAAAATATATCTGATTTCTTCCTTGCTCATCCCTGCTTTAAATAGAAGTTTCTGAATTGCCTCTTTTTGCAACAAACTTTCTGCCTCTTCCCACGTTTCCTGTCCAAGCATAGGATCCTGTTCCACAACATCAAACAATTTTCCTAAAGGTCCGTCACCTTCTTTTTGACCTACAATTGAAGCTCCTTCAATAATAAACGGTGGCTTATCAAAGGAAATACTGCTACTACCAATCATTCGTCCCATAAAAATCCTCCTTTTTTCTTAGTTTTTACTTTTTTGTTATAAATATGTATACGTTTTTACTTGCCTATTTGACATATTTTTTATACAATAGGAAGGAAATTCAAAAATTACATATAATAAGAAGGGAAAAAAAATGACTACATCAGAAATTGGAATTTTAATTGCCATCATTGTTTATATGGTTGGCGTTGTTGGTATTGGTGTATATTTTGCCAAAAAAAACAGTACCACAAATGATTTTTACCTTGGTGGACGAAAGCTTGGTCCTCTTGTTACTGCTATGAGTGCTGAAGCATCAGATATGAGTAGCTGGTTATTAATGGGACTTCCGGGTGTTGCTTATGTTACGGGTGTTTGTGATGCATTCTGGACAGCTGCCGGACTTGCTGTTGGAACATACGTTAACTGGCTTATTGTTGCCAAAAGACTTAGAACTTACAGTGACGTTTGCAGTGCAATCACTATACCTGACTTTTTTGCTAACAGATATAGAGATCCTAAAATGTTAAAGTGTGTATCTGCTATAATTATTATTATTTTCTTTGTGCCATATACAGCTTCAGGATTTGCTGCATGTGGTAAACTTTTTAATTCTTTATTTGGAGTTGATTATTTAACAGCAATGATTATTAGTGCAATTGTTATTGTTGCATATACTACTCTTGGTGGTTTCCTTGCCGCAAGTACTTCTGACTTTATTCAGAGTATTATTATGTCAATTGCCTTAGTTATAGTTTTAAGTTATGGAATTATTTCCGTTGGTGGATTTGACGGAGTCGTAGCTCACGTTGGCGACCTTAAGGGATTCCTTTCAATAACTTCAACACATAATGGTGCAACTAATACAGCAACGCCTTACAGTGTTCTTTCAGTTGCCTCAACACTTGCTTGGGGACTTGGATACTTCGGCATGCCACATATTCTTTTAAGATTTATGGCTATTGAAGACACAAAGAAATTAAAACTTTCAAGACGTGTTGCCAGTGTTTGGGTTGTTATTTCAATGTCTGTTGCAGTTTCAATTGGTATAATCGGTTATGCAATGTCAGCAGAAGGAGTTATTCCTAACCTAAAGGATTCTGAAACAATCATCGTTCAGATAGCCCACGTATTAAGTACACACGGCATTATTTTTGCCATAATTGCAGGTGTTATCCTTGCAGGTATACTTGCCTCAACAATGTCAACTTCAGATTCACAGCTTCTTGCTGCATCTTCAAGTGTTTCAGAAAACTTACTTGAAGGCGTGTTAAGTTTAAATCTTTCAGCAGGAGTAAAAATCGTAGTTGCCAGAGGTTCAGTAATTATCATTTCAATAATTGCTATGTTTCTTGCCAGCAATCCTAACAGCTCAGTATTCCAGATAGTATCATTTGCCTGGGCAGGCTTCGGTGCCACATTCGGCCCTGTAATGCTCTTTGCATTATTCTGGAAGCGCTCAAACAAATACGGTGCAATCAGTGGAATGGTAGCCGGTGGAATCATGGTATTCGTATGGAAATTCTTAGTTCGTCCAATGGGTGGCGTACTTGGAATCTATGAACTTTTACCTGCATTCATTGTAGCTTCAATCTTCATCGTAGTAGTAAGCTTACTTACACCTGCACCTGAAAAAGAAATCGTAGACGAATTTGAATCAATAAAAAATTATTAATCAAATAAAAACAAAGCACTTTTTCATTCCGCTCACGCAGAAATTTCTAAAGTAAACACGTTGAGTTTATTATTTTGCTCCGCCGCCTATTGTAAAGCGAAAACCTAAACTCGCCTAAAGGCTCGAACAGTAGGTTTATCGCTTTACACTATGCTCGCAAAATTTCAAAACTCTGCCTATTGTTTCCTTTAGAAATTTCTGCGTGAGCGGAGTCTGAAAAGGTAATTAATTTTTACAAAGGAGATAAAAATGAATTTTTTAGAAGAACGTATTCAAAAAGATGGTATCGTTAAAGAAGGAAATGTTTTAAAAGTAGACAGCTTTTTAAACCACCAGATGGACATTTCACTTTTCGAAAAAATGGGCGAAGAATTTAAGCGTCGTTTCGCTAATGCCCCAATCAACAAAATTCTTACAATAGAAGCATCAGGTATCGGCATTGCCTGTATCGTTGCAAAATACTTCGATGCACCAGTTGTTTTTGCAAAGAAATCAAAAAGTATAAACATTGATGGTGAAATGTATGTTGCTGAAGTTGAATCATTTACGCATAAATGCAAAAACCAGGTAATCGTATCGAAGAAATTTTTAGGTCCTGATGACCACGTTCTTATTATAGACGATTTTCTTGCTAACGGTTGTGCTCTTCAGGGATTAATCTCCATCGTATCAAATGCAGGCGGTACTGTAGAAGGAATCGGCATTGCAATCGAAAAAGGATTTCAATCAGGCGGACGTACAATCCGTAACCTTGGATATCACTTGGAATCACTTGCTGTCGTTGATAGCATGGATGCAGAAAACGGAACAATCACATTCCGTGAACAGTAAAAAATTATAAACTATGAGAAACACCACGTTTTTTATAGTTTATATTTTTTAATCGCAAAACAAAATTTTTCCCTATATTTCACAGAATTGTATAACGCAAACACGTTGATTTTCTTATTTTGCTCCGCCGCTTATAGTAAGACAAAAATCAAAACTCGCTTGCGCTCAGACAGTTGATTTTTGCCTTACGCTATGCTCGCAAAATTGCAAAAATCTGCCTATTGTTTGCTTTCATACAATTCTGCTTAATATAATAAAACATAAATATTTTGTTTTGCGATTACACAATATATTTAAATTATGAAAGGACATTTACTAATGAGTAGCTCAAATTCATCAATTGAAAACATTTACAAACTCAACGGAAAAGTTCCCGTTGGAAAAGCCATTCCTTTTGGCTTGCAGCATATTTTGGCTATGTTTGTTGCCAATATTGCTCCTATTATTATTGTTGGCGGTGCCAGCGGTCTTTCATCTGCACAGACTGCACGTCTTATCCAGAGTGCAATGATTATTGCAGGTATTGGTACTTTAATTCAGTTATTCCCATTATGGAAAATCGGTTCAGGTCTTCCAATTGTTATGGGTATTAGTTTTACTTTTGTTTCTATTTTTTGTTATATCGGACCAACTTACGGATATAATGCCATTGTAGGTGCTGTTCTTGTTGGCGGTATTGTAGAAGGTGTTCTTGGTCTTTTTGCGAAATACTGGATTAAACTTATATCTCCTATCGTTGCAGCCAGCGTTGTTACTTCCATTGGTTTTTCTCTTCTCTCTGTTGGAGCAAGCTCTTTCGGTGGAGGAAGCGGAAGCGAAAACTTTGGTTCAGCTACAAACTGGATTCTCGGAACTATAACATTGCTTTCATGTATTATTTTTAATATTTTGGCAAAATCATATTTCAAACAGCTTTCTGTTTTGTTTGGACTTATTGTAGGATATATTGTTGCTGTAATTATGGGAGTTGTTGATTTTTCTTCACTTTCAGGAACTTCAATTATTGCAGTACCTTCATTAATGCCTTTTAAACCTGAATTTAATGCTAACGCAATTTTCTCTGTTATTTTAATTTTCTTAGTTTCTGCCACTGAAACTATCGGAGATACTTCTGCTCTTGCAGCTTCAGGCTTAAATCGTGACGTAACAGCAAAAGAAACTTCAGGTTCTATTGCCTGTGACGGTTTCATCAGTGCTTTATCTTCTGTTTTCGGATGTTTACCAATTACATCTTTCAGCCAGAATGTAGGTCTTGTTGCCATGACTAAAGTAGTTAACAGATTTGCTATTGCAACAGGTGCAATTATTATGATTATTGCAGGTATCTTCCCATTCTTTGGTGCTTTACTTGCAACACTTCCTGACGCAGTACTTGGCGGATGTACACTTATGATGTTTGGTACAATCGTAATCAGCGGTCTTCAGATGATTAGCAACTGCGGTTACTCACAGCGTAATATTACAATTGCCGCACTTTCACTTAGTATTGGTATCGGCTTCACACAGGTTCCTGAAATCTTTAGCATTTTCCCTAAGATTATCGAAAATGTATTTGCAGAAAACTGTGTTGCTGTAGTATTTATCGTATCAATTATTTTAAATCTTGTTCTTCCAAAAAATATGGAAACAGTTGTTCCTAAGGAAGATAATGAAAATAAATAATATTTAATATTAAAAGCCCCTGAGATATGTACCGACCCACAAAAGTTAGACCTAAAAATCTAACGATTGGAGGTCGGTACAATATATGGGGCTTTTCCTTTTAGGCTTGGACTCCAAAATATTTTTTGTCCGCCATCTGCCCCCACTGAAAGATGTATTATGTATTGCAGTTAGAATTTTTCTCTTAAATTTCTTAGTTATGCATCTATATTTTTTGTTTTAAGCATTGCTATTCTGTTATTAAATTTTCTTTTCTGTTTTTTATAAACGCAAATACATTATTAAATATATGGTTAAACATAACTGTATATAATGTAGCGAAAATATTTGCACCAATTCTTAACAATACTGCTGTTTTTACACCGAAAATTCCAGAGGCAATATACAACGCTCCAAATGTATTGTAAACTGTCTGCCATGAATAGCCGGCTGAATAACCAACACCAATTCCACCTATAATTCCAATATATGGATGCACCCACTTAGGGAGGGCATAGTAAAGGGCAACAAATATTAAGCTGCCCACAATGTTAAATGGTGCTCTTTTCTTTGCCTTTGGTGCAATGTCACTGGAAAATGGAACACATACTGACATGCAGGCAATTCCTACCCACATTGCCCTTGGTATATTTAAAAGATTAATAATTAACATTGCTGTTGAAACTGTAAGTGTTAATTTTAAATACCAGTTATTTCTAGCAGAGTGTATATTGAATTCTCTAAAAATATCCATAAAACCTCTTTTATGAGGTCTGTTTTTCTGATTTTTATAAAAAACCCCCATACAAATTAGCATACCTACAATAAGGCTTACTACACGTAACTGATAACTTTTTCCTGCCACATCGTAACCTTGAAGTAATAAATATCCCAGTACAAAAGTTGAATGATTGTACATTATTACATTATGACATCCAAACATCATTAGTAAAAATATGCAAACAATGTTAATAAGAAATGCTGTTAAAGGATCAACTATGTTGCTTAACCTTGGGCCTACTATTAAAATTGCAAATATCCCGGCTATTGAGATTAGACCGTGGGTTGTTTTTATTCCAAAATCTGCCTGTCGCAACACAAGTATTGCAAGTAGTACCACAACTCCCGGCACGCTATTGTCATTTCCAAAAATCATGCTAAATGCTGTTACTACCAAAAAACAAAATGCCACAACTAAATATACTTTGAAATTGTAAATTAAAATGTGTCTTGTTTTTTCTTTTTTGTCTGTTGTGTTTTTTATTAATTGTTTTGAGCCTGTTGAGCTTAACTGTAATTCCTGATAAAACGTCATCTTCTGTTCCTTTCATTTATGTTAAACAATTTTTAACTAATCTGCGGCTAATAAAATTACGAAAGCACGCTCCCGCTGCTTCCACCTCGTAGCGGTTCTATCAAGCCGACTACGCTGCCTTAATGAACCGACGGGTTCCAAGCACTTTCTTTAATTTTTATTAGCTGCAGATTTTGTTTATATTTTCGATTTTATATTGTTGGCGGTTTATTTTGCCAATATCTTGTTTGCCTGCCTTATTAATTTAAATAGTTGTTCAAAATCTTCCTCTGTCATATTTTCCTTTAACGTATATAGAGGGTTTAAATAGTAGTAATACATATCATCAATTTCTTTTTTTCCTTTTTCAGTTATTATCAATGTATAACTTCTTTTATCCTCATTTGTGCGGATTTTTTCTATGAGCTGCTTGTTTTCCAGTTGTTCTATTAATCTGCTTATAATTGTTTTGCTTATGCCCATTGCGTCTTTTAAGTAACCGGGTGTTACTTTTTCTTTGGACAATGCGACTCTAAACAGCATGTCCAATTCCTGTGCAGATGTACCCTGACCTTTGTGGGCTTTCTTTATTGCCATACTACTGAAGAATCTAAGCTCTCCATGTTTTTCTATCATAACTTTCCAATTTTTATCTTTCATTTTCTGTTATTTCCTATTTCTTTCTATTTAAAGTAGTTCACTTTGTGAACTATTTATTTAAGTAATATATACTATTTTATATATTTAGTCAAGAAAAAATTAGTGATTTACTAAAATACATATCAAAATAGTGATTGGTAAAGTACATATTAAAAATCGTGATTCGCCAAAGTCTGAAAAAATAGTAATGTTTGCTCAAATATATAAAAAACAATAGTTGGTTCGAAAGCATAAATCATAGCAGTTGACACTTTATTCTCGCATATCGCGCGACTTCGTCGCCCTTTTATGCTCATAATAAGGCACCCCCGAAACTTCCAGGACACCTTTGTGCAAGCACAGGTGTCCTGGAAGTTCCGGGGGTTGGTGAGTTACATGAGTTTTGTTTCTTCTAGTTTTTCTATTACGAAGTTGTTTAGTTTTATTATTGGTTTTCTTAGTATTAATCCCAGTATCAGTGATGGTATGAGGAATAATAGTAGTTTGGATATTTCTGTCCAGTATGTGTTTCCATACATTCCGGCTATTGTTTCTCTCATTGCTCCCATGCTGTAGTTAAATGGAAGTAATGGGTATACTGTTCTGAAGAATTTTGGTGCTACTTCTATTGGGAATGTTCCACCTGAACCTGCTACCTGTACTACAAGAAGTATTACACAGATTGCTTTTCCTATATCACCAAAGGATACTGTTAATGTGTAGATTATATTTACATATACTATGCTTGATATCCAGCCTGCCAATAGGAACAGGAACGGATGCTCACATTGTATCTTTAAGAAATACAAATCTCCCAAACAGATTAATCCACTTTGGAACAATCCTATTATCATAAACAGAATATAACGTCCTAAATATATCTGATAGTTTTTCACATTGAATAGTTGTTTCTTTCGATCTTCCTCTAATGTTACTTTCATCATTGCTACTAATACAATACCACCTACCCATATTGCAAGTGTTGAGTAGAACGGTGCCATTGCAGAGCCATAATTATCTACTTTGTATATAACATTTGTGTTCATCTTTACAGGTGATGACAAGAATGCACTTAATGTGTCAGGGCTGTTGCTTAATATGTTTTTAAGCAATTCTGTTGCATCGCTGTTTTCACTATTGCCTAATTTAAATGAAATATTGCTTACATTTTTGGATGCCTTTCCAAGTGCTTTACCTGAATTTTTAAGAATCTTCTTTAACTGTCCAAGTTGTGCTCCTGAATCTCCTGCAAGCTTACTTACATCACTTGTTCCCTGATTTAAATTGTTTACAACTTTTGATACTGAGCCATTATTTACAGTAAGTGAATTAACCAACTTAGTTAAGTTAGTCTGAACCTTCTTTTCATAAGAATCCTGAATAGAAGATATATCCTTTGCACTTTGTTTTATCTGTTTCTTTAAGTCTTTTCTATATAAAGTTGTCGTTCCTGATGTTAATGTTATATCATCAGAAGCGTCTTTTATTTTTGTTCTAATTTCCTTCTGCTGAATAATTGACTGGTCTATTTTACCAATAATTTTGTCAATTTCAGTTCTTAACACTTTCTCATTTGCCGGCAATGCATTCTGCACTTTCTGAAGGCTTTCTTTAAATTCAGTGTACTTCTTTGTTATGTCATCTACCTGAGTTGCAAGACCACTTAAACCTTTTGATGCTGTGTCTGCACTTGTGGACACTGAGTCAAAAATATTATCCACTTCTTTTGATAATTGATTATATGCAGATACGCTTTGATTTAACGCCTTGTTTATTCCATCAGTTGTTCCACTTAAGGCATCTTTCAAATCTGTTACATCAGTACTTGAAGTTTTTAAAGTATTAACGCTATCCTTTGTGCTGTCTCCTGACGTTTGTAATAATTTTGATGTACTGTCTAACATTTCTTCCAAAGAACCTGTAAGGTCAGCAAAAGCATAAACAGTCTGTTTTGCATCATTTAAGTCATCTGCAATCTGCTGCACATTAGACTGAACCTTGTTCATTACAGTTTTTGTTGTATCATCATCCATAACATCTGACAACTGATCAAGCACGCTTATTGAAATCTCTGAAACTGTCTTTGTAAAAACCTGATCAATCTGCTTTTGAACTGCGCTTGCTCCCTTGTCAGTTATCTTTGGAGCAATGGCATTTTCTTTTTCATTAAGATAATAAATAATATCCGAATGAGAAACATTATCAGAGAAAAGGCTCATCATATCGGTACTAAAATTCTTTGGAATTACAATTGAAGCATAATACTTTCCTGATTTTACACCGTCAATTGCATCTTCTTTATCAGTAAACACCCAATTAAGCTGAGTATTTTCACGAAGAGCTGATATAACCTGATTCCCAAGATTTAAGCTTATTGGAATAATGTCACCCTCATAGCCTTTATCAACGCTTGCCACTGCAACTTTTAACTGGTCGGTATTGCTATACGGATCCCAGCTTGCAGCAATGTTGAACCATGCGTAAAGAGATGGAACTACAGTAAGTCCTAACACTACAATCCACGCTATTGCATTTCTGCTGATTTTTTTCAAATCCCCAATAAATATTCTAAAAATATTCAGCATTAGTCCTCATCTCCTTCCTTACTGTTCTTTCTACCACGTTTCTTTAACTGCTCTATAAGCTCATCACCGGTCATTTCAGCCATTTTTTGCTTGTTAAGCAGGTTCTCATGGATAAACTCAACACAAATCAAATATAGGGCGATTAATATAATAGACACTATCCACAATACAAGAAATACCATTTTTGATGTGATACTAAACATTAAAATCAAAAATACAATCGGTATAATAACTATTGCAAAAAATCCACCCTTTATTAGTTTTGGATAACATATTTCAAACTGCTCGACTTTCTTATTTATCTCATCTCTAAACTGCTTTTCTCCTGCAAGTATTTTCACAGTAGTTAAAAGTCTTACTCTTTCCCTGGTTATTCCTTCCTCTTCACAAATCATAAGTCCTGTCTGTTCAAGTTTTTTGTCAAATAAACTATTTAAATTCAACAATAATCTACGAAGGACAAGTCCTATAAACAAGGCAATAGGAACATAGATTAAAAGAATAACTAAATTTTTTACATAATAATGTCCGTAAGTTCCCGCAATTGCTTCTCTCATGGCATTTATTCCATAAGTAAAAGGAAGTAACGGATGAATTGCCTGGAAGAATCCCGGCGTCATTTCAATAGGATAAGTTCCCGCTGAACCCGGAATCTGCAAAATTACAAGAATTACACTTACTGCTTTTCCTATATGCTTAAATGTTAATGACAGGGCATAAATAAGATTTACATATACAAATGCTGCTACTAATCCTGCCACAACAAACAGTACCGGATGCTGGCACTTTATTTTTAAGATAAAAATATCACCTAAACATATAATTAACGCCTGCACAAATCCTACTAAGATGAAAAGCATCCATCTTCCAAAATAAGCCTGTGTTGGAGTGAAATTTTTAATTTTTTCACTTTTATCAACTTCCATTTTGAAAATAGCAATAAGAACAATTCCACCTACCCATATTGCAAGGTTAGTATAGAATGGTGTCATTGCTGTTCCATAATTTTCAACTGAATAGAAAGTTTCTGTTTTTAATTTAACAGGAGATGACATAAAAGATGCAACCTTATCTGAGTCTAAATTTGTCATATCCTTAAGTTTTATATATATCTTTGAAGTTTTAACAACGCTAATGTCCACATTAGCCTTGTCTAATCTTTCCTGAACTTTCTTAATGGAAGAACCTGTTGAACTAAGTGCTTTCTTTGCACTGTCAAGGCTGTTCTCTAACTGGTCCATTAAAGTTACAACATTATCTGTTGCAGGTCCAACACCTTTTAAAATTCCTGAAAGTGTACCCTGAATGTTTGAAAAAGTATCAAGGCTTGTATTTAGACCTGTCATTATTCCGTTTTCAACAGTTACCTTTGAGCTGTGAATGTCTTTTGTATTCTTTTCGATAATTTTAGAAATAGATTCTACTGCCTTAACAGATGTTGTTGTAGCATCATTTATAGAATCGCTTCCTGTTCTTAATTTTTGTAAAATAGTCTTGTACTTACTATTCTGACTGTCTAATTCATTAATAAGATTAGTTAATGAAACTGAAGGGTATTTCTTGTTAATTTCCTTTAAAGTTGTAAGCATTTCGCTATTTTTATCAATAATAGATTCTACGGAAGTTATCATTTCCTGAAACTGTCCGTGAATGCTTTCAGTTTTTGAACTTATTTTCCCAAGATTTATTCCTGATTTAGTATTTACCTTTGCCAAACTATTCTGTGCCTTAGATATTCCCGTACCTAAATCGTTTGCAAAATCTGCTATGTCATTTCGTACAAGTGTTAAACTGTCTGTTCCATTCTTTATGCTATTTACACCGGAATTAGCGTCGCTTTTCACTGTAGCCATTGATTTTTTTGATTTTTCAATTAGCTTGTTACTGCTATCCACTGTTTTGTTAAAAGAATCCAGTGCCTTTTCATATTCTTTAAGATTATCAGACACTGTGCTAATCTTTGTTAAAATGTCATTTTGAACGTCATCAAGCTTAGTTCCAATTCCTGAAACTGAACCGTTAAGTATGTCCGCAACTGTACCTGCCGCCGCTGACACAAACTCTGTATTAACCTGTTGCTGAATTGTATTTGCACCTGTGTCAGTTATCTTTGGTGCAATGGCATTCTTCTTTTCATTAAGATAATAATCAAACTCCGGCTGTTCTATTTTTCCTGACAAAAAACTTACCATTGATTCACTAAAATTATCAGGAATAACTATTGCTGCATAGTATTCTCCTGACTTAACCCCTGATATTGCCTTGTCTTCACTTACAAAAACCCAGCCTAAACTGTCATTCTCTTTTAATGTATCAACTATCTGACCGCCTACATCAAGGTTTCCAAGCATATCATTTTCTGTTCCGGCATCATTATTAGCCACGGCTATTTTTATGTTAGCTGTGTTGCCATATGGGTCCTTGTTGGCAGCTATGTTAAACCATGCATACAACGAAGGGATTATGCACACGCCGATTACAACTATTAGTGCAACTATGTTTTTGGATAATCTGCCTATGTCACGTTTAAAAATCTGGAAGGATTTTTTCATGTTAAAACTCTCCTTTTTCTTCATTATTTAAATAAATAGCTTCGTAATAAGAGTATTTTTTTATATAATATCACAATCTCTTTTTCAGTTGATTCTTATACTTTTATTTTGTTTTGTATGTTTTTTTGTTCTTTATTTTTTACATTTTTGTGCTATAGTTCCACATTGTATCACAAGTATAATTTTACGTCTATTGACAATTAATATATATGTGACAAAAAACAGAGTTCTTTTTGTTTTTAAGAACTCTGTTTTTTATTATTGTGCTATTTTGTATAGATCCTGTACTCTGTTTTTTGTATCAAAAATGTTGTTGTACTGTAGGATGTCGTAATTATGTATCCATTCATAGTATGGTGATGTTTTGTCTCCTGTTTTGTAGAAGTTTCCATCTTCACCAATGTAGCCTTTTTTTGTTATGATTGGCACTTTTTTGCTAAACTCTGATACGAACTGCTGATATCCGTTTTGTGCTAGTCCTGCTGTTTCAAGTACAAGTGAACTCATTCTGTTTGCACTTATATACATATTGTTATCTGATTTCATATCATAGTTTGCCCATATAACGAACTGAGTGTTTCTCTTCATTAGGTTCTCATAAATTTCATCAAGCTTATAGTCTTTTTCTATTTCCTCATAGAATGATTCTTCTATCTTTGGCTCATGGTCACCAAAGAAGATTATTAATGTTGGCTCTTTTACATTTTTAAAATATGTAACAAGTTCTTTTAATGCATCATCTGACTTTCTTAACATATTTAAGTACTGAACTGCCTGTGGTGCGTTAATATTGTAACCAAGTTTTATATCTTTAGATACTCCTGCTGCATCAAAAGGACTATGGTTCTGCATTGTCACGTTAAACATAAAGAACGGTTTATCGTTGTTCTTCTTATAGTTTTCATATTCTGAAATAATTCGTTCCATATCTGCTTTGTCAGAAATATGAAGTCCGTATGTTTCTGTGTCTTCTGCAAAATCATCCATTGTAAGGAATTTGTTGAATCCCAATAAAGGATAAACCTTGTTACGCTTATATCCTGTTCCCTTATAAGGGTGCATTGCTATTATTCCACCATATCCTTGTGCCTTTAAAGTTGACGCAAGAGAAGTCATAGGTGAGTTGATATATGTAGTATATGCTGTTATGCCATTAGGAATGTATGCCATTGAGTTAGAAGTTAAGGCTTCAAACTCAGTTGATGCTGTTCCTCCTGCAAAAACTGATACAAACATCTGACCGCTTAATGTATTCTTCTTTAAACTATGGAAGAAAGGCATATTGTCTTCACTTAAAGGTACATCCGCAAAAGACATAAAATCAGTGTATGCCTCACTCATTATCATTATAATATTAGGTTTCTTATCATTAGAAACTGTAGTTTTAGTACCCTTAAACTGCTCTGCCAGATTTTCAACTTTCTGAACAGAATACTCCTTAGGCTTCTTAACCTGAAGGTCGTTAATACTTCTTGCAAATGTTATGTAAAAACCGTTAGTATTAAATGTTTCCTGTGGCTTAAAATATTTGACTTTCAATATTTTAACATATTCCTTTGACTGAACTAAGTCATTAACATTAATCACCATTAAAAGTGCCAATGCCATAGGAATAAGTCTCCAGAACTTCTTAATTACCACGTTCTTGCCTAACTTAGTTGCAAAAAAACATATTGCAATGGAACTTATAAGGAACAGATAAACTCTATAATTCATTCTATAAGAATATCCGCCTGCCACATTTGCCGCAGTCTTTATATTTACAATATCTGCTGCCAAAAATCCTGAGTTTCTAAACTGTACAAGATAGAAATTTGCAAGTCCCATAACAATATTTACAATGTTCATTGTTATAATTGCAACTTTAAAACTGTTAGTAACTGCAAATATAACCATAAAAATCATAAATAAAACCATAATATTGTATTTAACATAATCCCCTTCAAGCTTATATTCGTATCCCTGAGACTTCTGTAACATTACAAAGTTTCCATATACTAAAATTAAGCTTACCAAAATAGATATGACAAAATTAACCCATCTGTTAACTTTTATTTTTACAAACATTAATGCTGAAGAACTTACAAACAACAATGTTGGAACTACAATTCTCATAGGATAAACTTTTCCCTTAAAAGTATACAAATCCCAAATATACAGCATTGAATATGCACCTGCAAACATACAAACTAAGATAATCTTAATTACAAGAAAAGTTGTGTCTTTCTGTTTCTGACTAAGGAATTCTTTTCTAAATTTCTTACTTTTCTTTGCATCTGATTCTTTATTTATTTTTGTTCCTGCTTTTTCATCTGATTCTGCATTTGTTCCTGCTTTTTCATCTGATTCTGCATTTGTTCCTGCTTCCATGTTTTCCCCCATCACATTCTTTTTCTTCATCTGTTTTCCTCACTCTCCTGATTTCCGTATTCTAATATTGAAAACAATTAAACTAAATTATTAATTAAAACAAATCCTTTAATTTTTTTCATTTTTCCATATAATTGAAATACATTTTATAAAACGTTTAAATCTAAATATTTATTGCAATAAAATTTATATTCTTTATTTAAATTTAACCTTTTCTTTACAATTCTTCATTATTATATCACAAAGACTTAATTGTTCAACTAATAAAATACTATCAGTATTATTTTTCATTTTTCTTTAGTTTTTTTTAATGACACAAAACTTTAATTGACTATTTTTTATTTTAATTTTTTAACATCCGGTCAGACTATCCCTATCCCCTTCAAAATCAAATAAATAATTCCAACTATCCAACTTGAAAAAATACCATAAAGAATAACCGGTCCGGCTATGGTAAAAATCTTCGCTCCAATTCCGAATATGTGACCTTCCGCCTTAAATTCAATTGCCGGAGACACAACTCCGTTGGCAAATCCTGTTATTGGGACAAGACAGCCTGCGCCACCTTTTTTTGCAATCTTCGGATAAACATTAAGCCCCGTTAGAATTGCACTTTCCAAAATCAAAATCAAAGTAGTGTAACTTGCGCTGTCCTCCTTATCCATTCCAAAATACATAAACAGCTCAAGCCAAATCTGTCCCATAACACAAATCAGACCGCCTATCCAAAAAGCATTCCACATATCCTTTGTCAAACTGTTATTTGGCGTAATTCTTTCAACGTATTCGTTGTACGCCTTCTTCTTTTCTTCACTTTCCATATCAATTCTCCATTAAATTATATATTTACGCGTTCCTACAAACGATGCGTATTTAGGACGAAATACAGACGTGGAGAGCTTGCTCACCAACGGTTGTATTTTGCGAGAAATAATTTTCCGGCACAACAGCATATTCAAAAGCATTAGTTCACCCAGTCGTTGTAGAATTGGAGCAACGATGCAAGGACTTTGCCTACCGCTACTGATAACACTATGAAACTTAGCCCCATTTGCAGTTTTGCCCTTCGTGCAAAGATTGCTGTTCCGTTTAGGGCCTCCGCCAGTGCCACTGCAAGACAACCTACGAATATACCCTGACATAGTCCCATGATTCCCTGAAATATTTTTGCCGGCTGTCCCGTGAATTTGAAATGGGATTCCATTATCCAGAATATATTCCAAAGTATTCCCCCTGCAATTACTATTGTTTCATATAATTGTATACTTTTTGCAGTATGGGTTTTGTCTGCAAATCTTGTTATTATTCCTGTTGATGTTATTAATGCAAAAACTCCTGCAGAGATTATGAAACCTGCCCCGATTCCTGTAATTGCAAGAATTATTTTTCCTATCATTTTGTTCCAATTCTACCTTTCATATTTCGCCACTGCTTCTATTTTACATCCACCTTTCCGTCATCTCTGTTATGCCCATCTATTAAAGTCTGGTTTATGTCTCTTTCGTATTTTCTCATTTCAACCTCAATGGGCGTTGGATCCTTGGTTAATTTTTTCGGTCCAAAATGGTTATAAAAGATGATGATTCCCACACCCAATCCTATTGAATAACAATACTCAAGTATTTTTCTGCCCTGCTCTTTGTCCCCTGTAAATTGCTTGCTTATTTTTGAAAACATATCATCTATTGACACATCGTTGTTAAATGACATTATGGAAAATCCCACTCCGAAAAACAAAATCAAACATATTATTGCTGTTTTAATTATTGCCATTGGTCCGTCATCTTTTTTGGGTATCTTAAATTCAACAACACATTCTGTTTCCCCTATATTTTGTATATCTACATTCTGAAATGTTTGATCTGCCATTTCGATAATTTTCATTATTGAAACTATATATCGCTTTTTTCCTTTTGTTGTATCCTCCAACAATTTCATTGATTTTAGCCTGTTTGTTATGTTTTTGTTTTTGCATTGAAGTTTTGCAACATCTCCAACTGTTACCTGCTTTTTCGTAATCTCCACTGCCTGGTCCATTTTTATATATAATGTGTCACTCATTTATGTCCTTTCTATCCCATATTGTTTAATACGGATTATTACTTTTTTTAAAATATAATCTTATAAACCTTTTATATCATCACTGCTTCCTGTATTTCTTCCACTTGATATGTGTCGTTGCACATGTAGAAGCCAATGCCTATTGCCACTATTATCACTGCTATTATTGCCACCATTTTTAATACTTTCATTTAGACCTCCAAAAATTTTTATTTTTTAGAAAATTTAAACTTCTATGCTTTTATTATGCAATTTTTTATTTTAATTATTCTAAAATAAATAAAAAGTGCAATGAACATTTGATTTCTAAACTTTCACTACACTTTTTCGTTTTACAATAGCAACTATTTTTTGTTTATGTACTTTTTTCATTTCTCATTGAGTTTAAAATTTTCTTTTCCAGTCTTGACACCTGAACCTGTGTCATTCCCATTTCTTTTGCTACCTGACTTTGAGTTTTATTTTTAAAATACCTCAAATTTATGATTTTTCGCTCCTTACTTTCCAGCATGTCCATTAATTGTTGAACCATAATTTTATTCAAAACCGTTTCTTCTATATTAGTGTCATCCTCCGCCAAATCCATTAGAGTGTATGCTGAGTCTTTTGAATACATTTCTTTGTCAATTGACTCAACATTTCTTGAGGCATCCATCGCCATTACTATTTCTTCTTTTGTCAAATCACAGACCTTTTCAAGCTCTTCTATGGTTGGCTCCTGCTTTTTTTCATTTATATAAATTTCTCTTTGGTGCATTATTTTCATTTGATTTTCTTTTATTTTTCTGCTGATTTTTACAATGCCATCATCTCTTATAAACCTTCGGATTTCTCCTGCTATCATTGGAACTGCATAGGTTGAAAAAGCCACGTCAAATTCTGTGTCAAATCTGTCTATTGCTTTTAGCATTCCAATGCATCCGATTTGAAACAAATCTTCGCCTTCGTGCCCTCTGTTTAAAAATCTTCTGACAATGCTCCATATCAAACCTGTATTTTCAATTAATATTTTATCTCTTGCTAACTTATCTCCCTGATGAGCCCTGTTTATCAAAGTTAGCGTATCCATTATGCCCTCTGGCCGGACTTTTCTTTCAAATTAACTAGCCCAATGGATTTAGAATTAGTGTGGTTCATCAACTTACTATTATATTGACTACTTTTTATGCTGTTTTTTTCTATAACTTTTTTAAGTTTTTTCTCCATTATAACTGTTGTGCCTTTCCCCGGCTCTGAAATCACATCTACTTTATTCATAAACATTTCCATAAACATAAATCCCATTCCGGATCTTTCAAATTCCGGTTTTGTGGTAAACAAGGGCTCTCTTGCTTTTTCAATATTTGTTATACCAACTCCCAAATCTTTTATCTCAATGGTAATAAAACTACTAACCGTATATGTATCCTGCTTTTCGTACTGATTGCATACAAGCTTACACTTTAAAGTTATTTTCCCCGGTCCCTCATTGTAGCCATGAACAATTGAATTAGTTACTGCTTCTGATACTGCCGTTTTAATATCATTAATTTCTTCAACGGTTGGATCAATCTCCGTTAAAAAAGAAGCAACTGCAATTCTTGCCAGACTTTCGTTTTCGGACTTTGCATCAAACTCCAAAGTCATATTGTTTTCCTTACTTTTATTTTCCATGTGTCCCTCCAATTACCATTTCACCAAGCTGGGTGTTTCCGTTTTGCTCACTATTTTGTAAAGCCCCGAAATAGTAAAAATTCTGTCAATTGAATTGTTAATATTTGTAACTGTAATGCTTCCACCTCTCTTTTTTACAAGCTTATACCTGCCCATTATCACTCCAATACCTGAGCTATCCATAAACATTGTTCGCTTAAAATTAAAAATTATGTTTTTAATCTGGTTTGAAACAATATACCAATCTGACTGCTCTGTAATTGTTTTCGCATTGTGATGATCAAGTTCCTCCGGCAGATAAATCAAAAGATTCTCGCCTCTTACTTCATATAAAACTTCCATAAATCCCCCTTTATTCTTAAACGCAGAAAGAGAAGAGCTTTCGCTCTTCTCTTTCGTAAATCTTTTCTAAAATCTAACTAGATTCTAGTATTATCAATTGTAATCTTTATCCCTTATTCTGAAGTGCCACCGTCGCCATTATCTCCATTATCGCCGTTGTCTCCGTTATCGCCGTTGTCTCCGTTATCTCCACTACTGCTACTGTTATCTATGTTAAGCTGGCTCTTTGCTGTGTCATAGTGTGATGAATTAGGGAAGTTATCGTATATCTCTTTGAAGTACTTATTGGCATTCTTTGAATCGCCTTTGTTTTTGTAACTCCATGCAAGATAGTATATTGCGTCTACATTACCTGAGTCAGCTTCAATACATTTCTTAAACTGCTTAATTGCTGTGTCATAATCTGCCTTATCTCTTGCTGTCATTCCTGCATTGTAAGCTTCTTCTGAAATACGTTTTGATAATTTACTGCTTAACCATTTATAAACAGTTGTAAAGTCTTCAGAGTCCATCTTAAGCTTACTATCAACATCACTTAAAGCTGTTGCCGCGTTCTTATAGTCATCATTTAAATAATAATTTACTGATTTTAACAGGTTACTGTAGTTTGATGCAACTGTATTTCCTGTGTCTGTATACTGTGCCAAGTCTGACTTAAGTTTCTTCTGTTCTGTTTTTAATGTATCAACCTGATTCTCTAATTCAGATATTGTTGAATTTTTTATTGCAATCTTCTGATTGTATTCAACGCCTACATTGTTAGCCTGATCTGTCAGATGTGACATTCTTGCCGGTGTTACAATAAAGTAAACCAATGCCGCACCTAAAAGCAAACCAATAACAATATGAAGAATACTCTGTGCTCCTGTTATGGCTTCCTTAAAGTTATTCTTAGGAATGATAACATCATTTCCGCTAAGATATTCTCTGTCTACCATAACTCCACGAAGGTTTCTTCTCCTTTCCATTCGCTTGTCCGGATCAGTTTTCTTCTCTTCATCCATATATTCGTTAATCTCTCTTAAATATCTTATGCTAAGAGGATTACATTTATCTATTTTCATAGATTTTTTTATGGATTTTTTTGCACGCTCATACTGTCCGCCTTTTAAATACAACAGTGCCAACAACTGGTATGCTTTTATAAAGTTAGGATTCTGATTCAATACTTTCTTAAGCTGAATAATTGCCATGTCATCTGTACCGCTTTTGGCATAATCAAGAGCAATATTAAACTTCTTAATTGTATGATTTAATTCGCTAACCTTACCTTTATCCTGCTGTATTGCAACAAGATATTTCTCAGCCGGGTTATTATCCGGCTGAATATTTGTACTCATTACCCATTCTGAAAATGCCTGAACAGTCTCACCCATTTCAAAATAAACAAGACCTAACAGATTTCTTGCATCAATGTTTCTCTTGTTAAGTTTTACACTTCTTCTAAGAGTATCTGCTGCACCTGACAAATCCCTGTTTTTTGCTTTTGTAAGACCGGCATTGTAATAGGTATTTGATAATTTTACTATTCTTTTGTATACGCTTACGTCCATACCACAATGACTGCAATAATCACTGTTAGTTAAGACATTTCCACAATTGTAGCATATCATTTATACACCCATCCTTTGCCTTTTATTTGTCGCCTTTAAGTTCCTCAACCATCTGAATCATAACATCTGTAATGTCAGAAATGTTATTGTTGTAAATGGCATCCTCTGCTTCTTCTATTTCTAGACTTGGGTGAAACTTCTTGATTTCCTCTTCAAAATTTATCATGGTCGTTTCCTCCTACTTCTGTAATCTTGCCAACTGTTCCTTTACCTGATCCATCATCTGCTGATATTTAGCCTGTTTAGCCTTTTCTTCGTTAATCTTCTTTTCAGGAGCCTTGCTTACAAAATTAGGGTTGCTTAACATACCGTTAACTCTTGCTAATTCTTTATTAAGCTTTTCAACTTCCTTATTAAGACGTTGGATTTCCTTTGAAATATCAACTAATTCAGCAAAAGGCATATAAATAGTAGCCTTTGGAATAACTACTGATACGGCATCATCACCAATACCTGACTTGTCATCCTGAATAATAACTTCGCTTGCATAACCTAATGTTGCAAAGAATACTTTACCATTTTCGAAAATGTTCTTAATTTCTTCTTCACTTGAAACTACGAAAACTTTAGCTTTCTTACTTGGGGCAACGTTCATTTCTGAACGGATATTTCTAATATTTCTAACTGCCTCTTTAATAGTTTCAACTGCTTTTTCTTCTTTGGCGAAATCATATTCTTCTGTAAATTCAGGCCATTTTGAAAGCATAATTGTTTCTTCTTCATCCTGTAAATTGCAGAAAATTTCTTCTGTAATAAATGGCATATATGGATGTAAAAGTTTTAATGCATCGATTAATACCTTCTTAAGTGTCCAAAGTGCTGCCTTTTTAGTATTGTCATCATCATTGTACAATCTTGGCTTAACCATTTCAATATACCAGTCACAAAATTCTTCCCAAATAAATTCGTAAATTTTGTCTGCTGCGATACCCAACTCAAATTTATCAAGATTTTCTGTCACATCTTTGGCTAAAGTGTTAACTTTTGATAAAATCCACTTATCTGCATCTGTAAGATTTTCAGGTTTGTTCTTCACATCAATACCTTCTTCAGGCATATTCATCTGAATAAATCTTGATGCGTTCCAAACTTTGTTAGCAAAGTTTCTTGAAGCTTCTACTCTTTCCCAGTAGAATCTCATATCATTACCTGGTGCATTACCTGTAATAAGTGTAAATCTTAATGCATCAGCACCGTATTTGTCAATAACTTCCAATGGATCAATACCATTTCCTAAAGACTTACTCATTTTACGTCCCTGGGAATCACGAACCAAACCATGAATTAATACTGTATCAAAAGGAACTTTTCCTGTATGTTCAAGTCCTGAGAACATCATTCTCATTACCCAGAAAGGAATAATATCATATCCTGTTACCAATGTGTTTGTAGGATAGAAGTAATCCATTTCTTCTGTTTTATCAGGCCATCCAAGTGTGCTAAATGGCCATAATGCTGATGAGAACCATGTATCAAGTGTATCAGGGTCCTGTCTCATTTCTTTTCCACAATGTGGACATGTAGCATGGTCTTCTTTAGTTACAACCATTTCTCCACAGTCGTCACAATAAAATGCAGGAATCTGATGTCCCCACCATAACTGACGTGAAATACACCAGTCACGGATGTTTTCAAGCCAATGGAAATATGTTTTATCAAAATATCCCGGTACAAATTTAGTGTCACCATTTTTAACAGCATCAATGGCTGGTTTTGCAAGTTCGTCCATCTTTACAAACCACTGTTTTGATACTCTAGGTTCAATAGTTGTATGACATCTGTAACATGTACCAACGTTATGCTCATGGTCTTCAATCTTAACAAGGAAGCCTTCTTTGTCTAAATCTTCAACAATTGCCTTTCTTGCTTCATATCTGTCCATACCTGCATACTTAGGATAATCGTCAACAATCTTTGCATCATCTGTTAATACATTAATAACAGGTAAATTGTGACGAAGTCCAACTTCAAAATCGTTAGGGTCATGGGCAGGTGTAATCTTAACTACACCGGTACCAAAGTCAATACCTACATAGTCATCGGCAACAATAGGAATTTTTCTTCCAACTAATGGAAGTGTAAGAGTTTTTCCTACTAAATGTTTGTATCTGTCATCATTTGGGTTTACTGCTACTGCTGTATCACCAAGTAATGTTTCAGGTCTTGTTGTAGCAAGCTGAATATATCCTGAACCGTCTGTTAAAGGATATCTTAAATGCCAGAACTTACCAGCCTGATCTTCATATTCTACTTCTGCATCTGAAATTGATGTTAAGCAGTGTGGACACCAGTTGATGATTCTTTCGCCCTTGTAAATCTGCCCTTTATTGTAAAGATTTACAAAAACTTCTTTTACAGCTTTTGAACAGCCTTCATCCATTGTAAATCTTTCTCTGTCCCAGTCACATGATGAACCGATTTTCTTAAGCTGTGAAACAATACGTCCACCGTACTGTGCCTTCCACTGCCATGCTCTGTCTAAAAATTTCTCTCTTCCAATGTCTTCCTTTGTAATGCCTTCCTCACGCATTTTTTCTACAATCTTTGCTTCTGTAGCAATTGATGCATGGTCAGTTCCAGGAAGCCATAAAGCTTCATATCCCTGCATTCTCTTAAAACGTGTAAGAATATCCTGCATTGTATTATCAAGGGCATGTCCCATATGAAGCTGTCCTGTAATATTTGGAGGTGGCATAACAATTGTAAAAGGTTTCTTACTTCTATCTACTTCTGCGTGGAAGTATTTCTTTTCCTGCCACTTACTGTACAATCTGTCTTCAATCTCTGCCGGATTGTAATTCTTTTCAATCTCTTTCATCTTTCTTCTCCAATCGTAACCTTTTTCATAGGAATGTTATTAACATACCATATCCTATTTTTTTAATTTATTATCATTTTTGTCTGCACCGGATTTTCGTGAACAAACACGAAAGTCGTGCTCTCCTTTGCAGTATCAGCACGACTTTCTTATGTATAATGCCGGTACCGCATAAAGGGCGATTGCTCGCGGTACCACCTTTATCTTTCACTTATCATATCCTGTAACGGGGACGAACCGTAGACAACTACTTAATTCATCATCTCTGCTCCAAAACTACCTTCACAGACACTGCTTTAAGAGGCTTCCACCGTCCCTCTCTCTCTTTAAAAGGTTATCTGCTACTCCTTTTCTTCTACGCATTTCCATATATGAACTAATAATAATAATTTTAAATTGGTTTGTCAACTATGTTCACAAAACATTTAACTGTTTATTTCTACAATATATTCTTTCTTGCACTGCTGCATATATTGATCTTCCTGTTTTTTGTTCCAACCTGTTTTAATTTCAGCATTAAGCTTAATTATTTCTGTCTTAATTCTGTTGATAACAGTGTCGGAAACACCATATTTGTCCTTATCCATTTTTAGTCGCTTCTCATTATCGGTAATAAGGTCGCACATTATTATTGATTCCAAAGACTCTGCCGAAGCATTAAGCCTGTAAGCACATCTAAAAGCTGTTGCAGCCTGGTCGTATTCAAACAATCTTGCGTAAGCCACACCAAGATTGTTATAAACATCACCATAAAATCTTTCAGGCAAATCAGTATTAATGGACTTACTTAAAATACTATTATAGTAATTAATTGCCATATTATACTTGTCTGTTTCCATCAAAATATCTGCCTTAGCCTTAATTCTTTCTGCTGCTGTTTTTGAACTAAGCATAACAAGATGGTTTTCTAATTTTTCTGCTTCACGCTCAGTATAGTAACCAGCGTTTTTTATAAGAAAAGAAATCTTTTCTCCCAAAGCTCCTTTGTTGGCATTAATCTGTCTTATACCTGATGCAATGTGAGGTTGCTTAAGTTCGTTTTCAATATAATCAATTAAGCCTTCACTGAAAAACTGGTCATCAATTAAATAAAGGTAATTAAATAAGTAATAACTTAATTCTTCTATAGAATATATATTCTTGTTAATTTCTTTAATATAATAAGGCTTTTCCGTATGCATTGTACATAATGTTATGTCATTCATATTCATTTACTCCTTTAGCCAATCTCTATTTCCTTTGTAACTGACATTCCCGATGATTTAAAGAACTCTCCAAAACCTAAATCCGTAATTGTAATCTGAAATTTGTTTTCTGTTAAATATTTAAAATCAACACTGATTCTTGTTGTTTTCGGTGGTCTTTTTGGAAATTCCGTCAAATCAATTCTAAACTCTTCTGTTGTATGTTTCATAATATTATGAATTTCAAAAACAGCTTCTGTAGGTTCTTCCATTATACATTCTGTTTTTGATTTTGCCTGATACCAATAATCACCAATATCTGACAATGTTACCATACTGTCTCTTTCTTTGTGTTTAACAGACATTGTAACTCTTACTCTTGTTCTGCCCTTACATGAAATAATGTAATCCTTAAGGGTTTTCATATAAAAGAACTCTTTTGCCCCGTAAGCTGCACCTTTTACAATTAAGTTATTTCCCTTAAAAACTCTTCTGTTTCTGCATATAGTCTGTAAAGTTTTCGCCCAGCCTTCTGCATAAAAACCTTCACCTGACAAAAACACACCTGATACAACATTTTTCTTAAGCTGGTCTTCCATATAATCTGCCACAATTTCATCTGCCATATCCATGTTATTCTTTACCGAATCATATGTCATCCTGTCATTTAAGTCTTCAACTGTAACATCTGCCACATGAACCTGCTTGCCTTTTATAACATTAAGCTTTCTGCAGGAAAAATCATTTCTGTCAAAATTAAGGAAGTAAACCTGATTAATCCAAATATCTTTTCCCTGATTTAAAACATAATATACAAAACTTTCTGAATGACTTATTATCTTAATATCATTTGCATTGTAACCTAAATTAGTAAAAGCGGTTGTAATTAATTCAATCATTTCCGGTGTAACTTCATTTAAAGTTACAAGAACATTTTTGATTAATTTGCCATTGCTGTAATTTACTGCAACCTTTAGCAGATATGACATATACGTTGTAATAATCTGTTTTGTTAAATCTTCCCCATAGTTCTGCTTTAAAATCTCCGGCAATTTTCTATATTCAGTGCTATTATTTAATCTGCTTTTGTTAACAGCCTCATCACCTGCTGACCATTCATTTAATTCGCTGTTATAACATACAACAGACGGTATCAAAAAATTATCTTCTGTTCCTATACTAATGGATCTTGGATTAATTTCATCATCCAACACAGCCATTTGCGTAAAGTCTATGGAAAAATCGATTCCCAATATTATTCCTTTTCCCAAAGTTTCATCCTCCTATATTGTCTGCCCTGATTACAATAATCTGAATAATTTTCTTCCTGCTTCCTTGCAAAGTTCGTAAGTCTGCATCATATCTCTTGCTGCATCATCCTCGCCTAAAGCCTTGCAAATCATCATACTGTTAATTATTCCAAAACGGCTTTCGTCGTTGTAAGCATTCTTCTCTGATATTCTCACTGAATAGTTATCAACAACCTTACCTTCCGGATATTCATTAGAATACTCCTTTATACTGTAATCTATTTCCTCACCGTAGAACATTATTACTTCTTTTGAGAAAATTCCCGGATAAATGCTTCCCATTTCTTCTGTAACTTTTCCGGTTTTTCCTTCCTGATTTTTAATCTCATAAGTAATATCAACTCTATGTTTCGGATTAGTTCTAAAATCTATAATTGTCTTATCTAAAAGATTAAACGGAATCTTGTACCATTTATTAAACTTCTTATAAAATTCAAAATTAACATTGCTCTTAACTAAAGTATCAATTAAGTCCTTTGTTATTTTAATTTGATTTTCAGTAAGCTTATCTTTCTGTGACATTACTTCCACAAAAGCGATTTTTGTAATTAATGTTACATCAAATCCGTTTTCCAATTCCTGTTCGACTATTTCCCATACTCTTTCAGGACATTGAACTTTTTTAATAAAATAATTATAAGAAACATATGTGTAAAATGCCTTTCTTATAACTGAAGATGTTGGTCCCTTAATGTATTCTTCATATATTTCATAAATAGACTTATCAACACTGCCTTCAAAAATAAGCTGTACCAACAACTTTTCAGCCAATGTATTATCATTAATATTTCTTGACTGAACCGCCAAAAACATCTGATATAATTCAAGGGAACCTGAATCATAATACTTGCCTAAGAACTTAAGAACATTCTCATCCCTGCAACCATTTCTGAAAGATTCGGCACACATCTCTATAAGAATTTCGTTTTTGTCAAACTCAGGCTCTTTAACCAATTCCACACAAAGTTTTTCAAGCAAGCTTACCTTTATGCTTTCATAACCATACTTGGCAATATGTGGATAAACCATTTCCATAAGATTTCTTTCTATTAAAATCTCCATTATCTTCTTTCGGGAAACTTTGGATAACTCTGCCAGATTAAACTGCATAATATAAATATCCATTTCTCCCAAATCGTAGCCTTTGTAATAATAATCCACAATAAATTCCTTTAGTGAATCACGATATTGCTTTGATAATTCAGGAATTTCCACTGTTTCCTTTAATTCCTGAACCTTACCTTTGTACATATTAGGATGTTCAAGAATCTTTTCCGTTTCCACAAGCTTAGTAAGATTACTGCTTCCTTTTTTTGTAATTGGAGCTTCGATTTTTAAATGTTTTATCTGATAGTCAGACTCCCAAATAAATCTGCCCTTGTTATCCATAAATAAAATAACAGGATTCTTTGTATATAATCTTACGTAAGCCACTCCGTTATTCACAGTTGATGTAATAATATTTTCTGTTTCTTTATGACGTACAACAACTGTTTTTATTTTTTCATTTTTTACTGTTATCTTGTAAGTATTAAGAACCTGTGGCATTGCCTGCTGCATATTACCTACAAGGAAATCATCTGTTATTAACTTAGAGTAAATTAGTCTTAAATGGTCATTGTTGTTGCCTTTAAGTAATTGTTCTGTTGCATATTTTTCCACGCCGTCACGGAATTTTAAATATTCATCCTCTAACATACTAATGTTAGTTAACAGATTTGCGTAGAAATAATCTTTGTTATACATTAAAGTATCTGTTCCGTAAGAAAAATACTTATATGCTGACTTCTCCAATGGCTTATAATTAGAAGTATTAATTGTATAAATATAATATTCATACAAATTAGTAATTCTAAGTTCTTCCCTGACACCTTCTGTAAGCCACTTGGAATAGCTGTGGTCCAACTTATTGCCATTAATAATCATTGTACATATACATGTAAGAACCTCTTCTTCCTTAGTCTGCTCATAAAATCTTGCAAGTATGTTAAAGTATCCTTCATTATATGCCTTGTCCTTAATCATGAGCTCTGCTGTCTGCTTGGCAAGGTCTTTTGTCACGATTTTGTATTTTGCTGCAAAGTTTAATACCTGAATTTCAAAACTGTTAAGGATTCTTAAAAGTTCAGGCTGATTAATTAAAATATTTGCCGCCTCAAAATACATAACCGGACTGAAACATCCTTCTCCAAACATTCGCTTAATCATTGTATATTTTAAGCTCGGATTTTCGTCATATCTTTCATCCATGTAAAATAAAAGCCACAATAACTGCCATGTGTCATGACCACTTTCAAAGTATTTCTTGATTTCTGCCTTTATTTCGTTAGTATAATTAGGATTGTTTTTATGTAATGTTTTTAAGTACAGATAGTAACAGTATTCTTCTACATTATTTTTGTCCTTTATTGCCATCTGCTTAGATGCCCTGTCAAGATATGATGTAGCTTCCTCTGTATTATTTTCAGCAATTGCCACCTGAGCCTTAACCAAAATACCAACAAGGTCGTCTTCGTTCTTTTCCAGTCGTTCCTGTGCCATTTTTGACATTTCATTAATCCATTTTTTACCATCAATAACACCGGTTCTAAAATCAAGATAGTTCTTTATAAGACCTATGTTATTCTTCTTTTCTTCTATGTAATCGTTAATTTCGTCTTTTTCATTTACTATTACAATGTCGTAAACAATTGTTTCGTTAGTTGTCTCAAAAATTAATCTGCCGTGGTTGCTTCCTCCGTGAAGTCTGGCTGCATTAATATAAAACTCATATTCTGCAACTTTGCCATTAAAATCATCGCCCTTAACCTGTGACTTGCAGTTATAAAGGAAATCACCTTCAACCGTAACATTTATTTCCGCATATCCAAGACAACTTCTTTCAAGATTAATCGTGTCTGCATAGTTCTCTTTAATATTGGAATATTCTCTATAATTCTCCTTTGTACTAATGGCAACTCTCTTTTTTAGTCCCATTCCCACAAGAAACTCTTCCATTGCAATTCCACGGTTACTGTTATGAAGCACCATGTCATACAATGTAGAGCCGAAACTATCGTTTTTTAGGAAAAACTCCTTAAATTCTTTTGAAAGGAATAATATTAATGCCTCGTCATAACTTTCATTAATAAGTCTTAAGAAGTCATTAAAACCTCCAATCATTCCTATTGTTGATTCCAGCTCTCTTTTCTTTATTGTTATTGCAAAAGGAATGTCAAAACCCCCTGCAGTTGTAACCATGCTTATTGTTCCGTTGCAGATCTGTCCCTGCTCCAGATTCTTACTGCTTACGCTATATCTAATCACATTGTTAATGCCGTTAAACTGATTGTTCTCGAAAGTTATATGATTATCAGTAGAAAATACAACTCCTTTTATAGGAAGATTGTTTTTGCTTTTTATGTTTAATTCTCCCCGTTTGTAATCCCCTGTTTCCAGCTCTACGGCTATTCTGTTTTCTAAAACTTCCGCATCAGGCATTTCATATGTTGAAACTCCTGCTGCTAACTTGTCAATTAAAGTCTTCAATTATTTCACCTCTGATTTTAACTCTCTTAGGATTATGGAAATGCAAAACAGTTCACAATCCTTTTAATCCGGATTTGGATATTTTACACTAATCTTCCTTTATCTTTTTAAAGTAATTCTTAACTTCTACTTCGTATCCTAAATCTCCCGGTTCATAGAACCTGCTATCTTCCAAACCGTCAGGAAGATATTGTTGTTTCACATAATGATTTGGATAATCGTGTGCGTACTTGTATCCGATTCCGTGACCAAGCTTGGCTGAGCCTTTATAATGTGCATCCTGTAAATGTGCCGGAACCTTTGCTGTAACAGTACTTCTTACCACTTCATTTGCTGCAAAAATTGCATTGCAGGCTGAGTTGCTCTTTGGCGATGAAGCCACATAAATAACTGCCTCTGACAATATTATCTGGGCTTCAGGCATACCAACCTGATGAACTGCCTGGGCTGCTGCATTGGCAACAACTAACGCCTGTGGATTTGCCATGCCAACATCTTCTGCCGCACAAATCAAAATTCTTCTTGATATAAAGTCAACGCTTTCCCCTGCATAAAGCATTCTTGATAAATAATACACTGCCGCATCAGGATCAGAACCTCGCATACTTTTTATAAATGCAGAAATTGTATCGTAATGATTATCTCCTGACTTGTCATATTTTAATGCTCTCTTCTGAACACATTGCTGTGCTACTTCCAATGTAATATGTATCTTGCCATCCTGTGCCGGATCTGTAGTCAAAATACCAAGCTCTACTGCATTTAACGCTGTTCTTGCATCCCCATTTGAAATCTCTGCCAAAAACATAACCGCATCATCATCGATTACTCCGTTATAAATTCCCATTCCGTCAGTTTTGTCATTTACTGCCCTTAGTATAAGTGTCTTAATGTTTTCCACACTTAAAGGATGTAATTCAAAAACAATTGACCTTGATATTAAAGCTGAGTTAACTTCAAAATATGGATTCTCTGTTGTTGCCCCAATAAGTACAACCGTTCCGTCTTCAACAAAAGGAAGAAGATAGTCCTGTTGTCCCTTATTAAAGCGATGAATTTCATCTACAAAAAGAATAGTCTTCCTACCACTCATTGCCATATTCTGTTTAGCCTTTGCAACCACGTCTTCCATGTCTTTCTTTCCTGCCACAGTTGCATTTAACTGCATAAAATCTGCACTTGTAGTATTGGCAATAACCTTAGCCAATGTAGTCTTTCCCGTTCCCGGAGGGCCGTAAAAAATAATTGAACTAATTTTGTCTGCTTTTATTGCTCTATATAGTAATTTGTCTTTTCCTATTATATGTTCCTGTCCTACAACCTGGTCTAAAGTTTTAGGTCTTAATCTGCTTGCTAACGGCGATTCCTTCTCACTGTTAACACTTCTTGCGTAATCAAAAATATCCATTATATCTATTAAACCTCTATTAACTGTCTTATAACAACATATTTGGTTTTTATTCTACCACATTTCACATTTATTTTGTATAATAGATAAAATTAAATTCTAAATAATTAGCACTAAGTAGCTTTACTGCTATAGATATATAGTACAGATTATTGTTAATATCATCCTATCAAATATGCTCATTGCAAATATTTATGCATTAATTTTTAAAAAACATTCACATTATTATTCGCCTAATTTTTTAATGTTTCGTCTTAACAAAATATACTATTTACTTTATTTTATTATGTTTAGATATGGTTTTATTGTAGAAAATTAAGTTATGTGGTAGACTTTACACTCATAAAAGGGAGGTTTTCTTATGTTATTAAATGAAAAAGAAGAACAGTTCGACGATCCACTTACAGTTCAGATTAATAAATATGCAGACAGATGTATTAATAATTCATGTATTGATCCGAATCTCTACGATAAATTTGATGTTAAGCGTGGTCTTCGTGATAGAAATACAGGTAAGGGTGTTCTTACCGGTTTAACTGAAATCGGTGATGTTCATTCATATGAAACTATTGACGGTAAAGTTGTTCCCGTTGAAGGAAAGCTTTTTTATAGAGGTATTGATGTAGAAGATATTGTTCATGGTTTCTTAAAAGAGAATCGTTTTGGTTTTGAAGAGGTTACTTATCTTCTTCTCTTCGGCGAACTTCCATCTGAAAAGAGACTTGCTAATTTCAACAAAGTTCTTGCCGAATATAGAACTCTTCCACCAAGTTTTGTCCGTGATATTATTATGAAAGCTACAAGTAGAGATATGATGAACCTTCTTGCAAGAAGTGTTCTCTCACTTTATTCATGGGATGAAAATCCTGATGACACTTCAATTCCTAATGTTTTAAGACAGAGCTTAAGCCTTATTGCCAGAGTTCCACTTATATCCGTTTACGGATATCAGGCTCACAGACATTATCATCATGGTGATAATTTATATATTATTAATCCTGATGTTAACCTGTCAACTGCCGAAAACATTTTAAGACTTTTACGTCCTGACAGCTCTTATACAGAACTTGAAGCCAAAATCCTTGACTTAGCTCTTGTTCTTCATGCTGAACATGGTGGTGGTAATAACTCAACTTTCACAGACCATGTTGTTTCATCTTCAGGAACAGATACTTATTCGGCTATTGCAGCTGCCCTTTGTTCATTAAAAGGACCTAAACATGGTGGTGCTAATATTAAAGTTAAGCATATGTTTGATCATATGAAGGAAACAATCAATGACTGGAATGATGATGACGAAATTAAGAATTATTTAAATGCTCTTCTTGAGAAGCGTATTTTCGATCAGTCAGGTTTAATCTATGGTATTGGTCATGCAGTTTACGCCATTTCCGATCCTCGTGCAAAGCTTCTTAAAGCTTTCACAAAAGACCTTGCTGCTGAAAAGAATCGTCTTGATGAATTTGCATTATACCAAAACGTAGAAAGACTTGCTCCTGAAGTGATCTCAAAAGCTCATAAGAGACAGAAAAGTGTTGGGGCAAATGTTGACTTCTACAGCGGTTTCGTATATTCAATGCTTGGACTTCCTGACGGACTTTACACTCCAATGTTTGCTTCCGCCAGAATGGCCGGCTGGTGTGCACACCGTATTGAAGAATTAATCAACGCCGGCAAAATCATACGTCCTGCATATAAGAACGTTGCAAAAAAGGCAGTTTATGTGCCACTTGATAAAAGATAGATTAGATATTTTTCATTTTGATAATAGCAACAAAAAAATCCCTGCAGTTTCATTTTCTGAATCTGCAAGGATTTTTTAATTCATTTATTCTCTACACAAACTGATTTTTTTCTTCATCATATGTATACTCAATCATTTTTAACTTCTCTATTATTTCCTGTTTATCTGCGTCTTTTGCTTTGCAAAATTCATCTAAGTTACTGTAGAAATCACGAAGATTGGTATTTACTACGCTTAGAAGCATTACAGGATCTTTTGGTAGATTGTTCATGTCTGTCTCCTTTATTTCATTGTCCATATCCAACTTCTTTATTTGTTTCCCCAGATTAAATATCCGATAATAATTCCCACACCAATGCCAACTATCAAATGCACGATTCTCATTATGTCTAACTGCTTAGGCTGGTCTGATGTGCCACTTTTTTTGCTCTGTTTTCTATTGAATATTACTATATCTATTGCAAGAATTACACTTCCCACAAAAGATATAATAAATGTTATCAATGTAACCATAAGTGCCTGAATCATAGGTGTCAAAAGTGCAATCATTACTGACACAAAAGCAATTATAGCTGAAGGTACTGTTACTGCAATGGCAATCTTGCCAACTGTACCCGGTGTATAACGTCCATAAGGATTTTCCTGTTTGTTCTGTTTAAATCCATAATAATTCTTGTTTTTTGTATTACTCATCCTATGTTCTCTTTCATTTTTATAATAAAAATTCCATAATTGTTTTCATTCTTTAAAACAATGCATTAAAGAATGAAACGCCTGCCACGCTTCCAACGCCCATTATAACGCCGGCTAACAATACTCCACCCATACATGCAATAACGCTCTTCTTAAAGTCCATATCCAAAAAGCTTGCAGCCAATGTTCCGGTCCATGCGCCTGTGCCCGGAAGTGGAATACCAACAAATAATAATAAAGCTACATATAAGCCTTTGCCTGCCTTTTCTTTAAGCTTCTCGCCTCCACGTTCACCTTTGTCAAGGCACCATGTAAAGAATCCTCCAATAAACTTTTTATCCTTTCCCCAAATAAGTACCTTTCTTGCAAAAAAGAATATTACCGGTACAGGAAGCATGTTTCCAATTACACAAATAATATATGATTGTAACAATGGCAAGCCAAAGCCCTGAGAAATTGGTATTGCTCCTCTAAGTTCTACAATGGGAACCATTGAAACAAAAAAAATCATAATATAATGTTTTAATAAATTCATTCTTTTAATTCTCCTAATTATCTAATTTTTCGCACAAGTTCCTGACAAGTATATCATTATCCATAACTTTTCTCAATTACATTTATTTGTTAAATCTATTTTTTCAACTTTTATTTTATTGTACTGTTATTTAATTTATCCACAGTAACAAACTGATATCCCTTATCCTGCAAAATATCTACAGTCTTTAAGGCTGCCTCAACTGAACTTTTAAAAATATCGTGAAGCAATATAATATCTCCCGGTCTTACATGGCTTATAATTCTGTTAACGACAATGTCTGCATTCTGGTCCTTCCAGTCTTCCGGGTCAACATTCCAAAGAACCACCTTCATTCCTGTATTTTCCAAAAGTTTCTTGTTCACATCTCCGTAAGGCGGTCTTATATACTTTGGAGAAGTTCCTGTAATACTTGTTATAATCTCATTAGTCTTATTAATTTCAACCGATGCCTTATTGTAATTAGTCCTTGCAAGGTCTGCGTGTGAATATGTATGATTTCCGATAAGATGACCTTCTTTTGAAATTCTTTTTGTCAGCTTTTTGTTATTTTCCACGTTCTCTCCCACAAGAAAAAAGGTGGCTTTTACCTTTCTCTCCTTAAGTCCGTCAAGCAATATTTTTGTATAAACGCTACTGGGACCGTCATCAAAAGTCAAAGCCACCTTAGGGATGGCATCATTTACATTTGTAATATTTAGATTAGTAAGAACAACTTCACTGTTCCTATAGTTGCCGTAAATAAATGCCATTCCTATTATTAACATTCCTATTAATAATATTCCAACTAAAATTTTTTTATTTAATATTCTTTTCAATACTCTTCACACAATATTTTATTAATCATTATATGAAAAATATATTATTTTAATTACACGGATTGCGGGAGTGCAAAGCACAAAGCAATCCGTGTAATTAAAATTAATCAGTTCTCTTTAAACAACTGCCAGCTTTCCGTCAACAACATCAAAGGTTATTGTATCTCCCATACTAACCTTACCTTCAAGAATAACTCTTGCAGCCAATGTTTCAACATTCTTCTGCAAATATCTCTTTAATGGTCTTGCACCATAAACCGGATCATATCCGTTATCTGCAACATAAGTTTTTGCTGCATCAGTAAGCTTAATCTGTAACTCTCTATCCTTTAATCTTTCGTTAACACTGTCAATTACAAGATCTACAATTCCGCCAATGTTATCCCTTGTTAAAGGCTTAAACATAATAATTTCATCAAGTCTGTTTAAGAACTCTGGTCTGAAATGATTTCTTAAATCATTCATTACAAGGTCCTGATTTTCCTGCTTAATGTTACCATTGTCATCAATTCCTTCTAACAGATATGATGAACCAATATTTGAAGTCATAATCAAAATTGTATTCTTAAAGTCTACTGTTCTACCCTGTGAGTCTGTAATACGACCATCGTCAAGTACCTGTAAAAGTACATTAAATACATCCGGATGTGCCTTTTCAACTTCATCAAAAAGTACAACCGAATAAGGTTTACGTCTTACTGCCTCAGTAAGCTGACCGCCTTCATCGTATCCAACATATCCCGGAGGCGCTCCGATTAATCTTGACACACTGTATTTTTCCATATACTCACTCATATCAATTCTGACCATATTACTTTCATCATCAAATAAGTTCTGTGCCAAAGCTTTTGCCAATTCAGTCTTACCAACACCTGTAGGTCCTAAGAATAGGAAAGAACCGATAGGTTTACTTGGATCCTTTATGCCTGCCTTAGACCTGATAATTGATTCAGTAATCTTTGTTACTGCCTCATCCTGTCCAATGACACGTTTGTGAAGTTGCTTATCAAGATGAAGTGTTTTTTCTCTTTCTGTTTCCGTAAGTTTTGCTACCGGAATTCCTGTCCATCTTGATATTATTCTTGCTATTTCCTCATCAGTTACACTTTCCCTAAGCAATGATAAATCTTTATTCTTAACTGCTGCTTCTTCAGCCTCTAACTGTTTCTGAAGTTGTGGTAACTTACCATACTGAAGTTCTGCTGCCTTTTCAAGATTGTATTCACTCTGGGCTTTTTCAATGTCCTTCTTAACATTTTCAACCTGTTCTCTTAAATCCTGTAATTTTGTTACAGAATCTTTTTCATTTTCCCACTGTGCTTTCTTGTTATTAAACTCATCACGCATTTCTGCCAATTCTTTTTGAAGTTCAACTAATCTTTCTTTACTTAGATTATCTGTTTCTTTCTTAAGCGCTGCCTCTTCTATTTCTAACTGCATTACTTTTCTTCTAAGTTCATCAAGTTCAGTAGGCATTGAGTCCATTTCCGTCTTAATTAAAGCGCATGCCTCATCAACTAAGTCAATAGCCTTATCTGGAAGAAATCTATCTGTTATATATCTATCTGAAAGTGTTGCTGCACTTACTAATGCCCCATCCTGGATTTTTACACCGTGGAAAACTTCATATCTTTCTTTTAAACCTCTTAAAATTGAAATTGTATCCTCAACAGTAGGTTCATTTACCATTACAGGCTGAAATCTTCTTTCCAAAGCCTTATCTTTTTCAATATACTGTCTATATTCATCTAATGTTGTTGCACCTATACAATGAAGTTCACCTCTTGCAAGCATTGGTTTTAACATATTACCTGCATCCATTGCTCCGTCTGTTTTTCCTGCACCAACAATTGTATGAAGTTCATCAATAAACAATATAATGTTTCCATCACTGTTCTTTACATCTTCAAGAACTGCCTTTAATCTCTCCTCAAACTCACCTCTGTATTTGGCTCCCGCTACAAGAGCTCCCAAATCAAGGGCAAATATCTTTTTGTCCTTTAGTCCTTCAGGAACATCACCACGTACAATACGCTGTGCCAATCCTTCTACTGCTGCTGTTTTACCAACACCAGGCTCACCTATTAATACCGGATTATTTTTTGTTTTACGTGAAAGTATTCTGATTACGTTTCTAATTTCACTATCACGGCCGATTACCGGATCAAGTTTCTGATTTCTTGCTCTTTCAACCAAATCCTGTCCATACTTAGACAAAGCATCATATGTGCTTTCAGGATTATCAGATGTAACTTTCACATTACCTCTAACAGTCTCCAACGCTCCAAGAAATCTTTCTCTCTTAATTCCATACTCTCTAAATAGTTCTGCCACTTCTTTATTAGGTCTGTCTATTAATGAAAGGAAAATATGTTCAACTGATACATATTCATCTCCCATTCTTTTAGCCTCATCTTCGGCATAAATCAAGGCATTATTAAGTGCCTGACTTACATATGGATTCCCACCCTGCACCTTAGGCTTTTTTGCTATATAATCTTCTACCCTATTTCTAAAATGCTCCGGCTGGATTTCCATCTTTTCAATTAACTTAATAATCAGACTGTCGTCTAATGTAATAAGACTGTAGATTAAATGCTCCTGGTCAATCTCCTGATTGCCATATTCAGTTGCAACTTTCTCACAGTTCTGAATAGCTTCCACAGATTTTTGTGTAAACTTACTTATGTTCATAATGAAATCCCTCCTTTTGATTTAAATTTGTTTTCCATATTTATTTAGTTTGGATATCAAAAACCAAACGCTAATCAAACTCCTCTTCGTTTGATATTTTTTATTTTACTCTTATTTTTTATATTTCAATAGACTTTATTTTAACAAATTGTTACTTTTTTGTTATAACACAAAAGAGAAGAAACTTAGGCGTCCCTTCTCTTTTTAAGTAAACTGTCTTAAAAGACTATTTTAAATTTTTAAAATATTCTACTGCTTCGTCTAATGACTTCTTGAAAGCTTCATCAGATGAATTATTAAATAAGAATAAATTCTTAATTCCATCAGGTACTGTGAAATTAATCTTCTTAATGTACTCATCCCAGTTTTCAAGTTTCCATGTATCTCTGTCTGAGTTACGTGCTATCATTCTCTGTCTGCAAACTTCAACATCACACTGTACCCAAACTACAACTAATTCTGCACCAATCTTTAAAAGATCCTGTCTAAGATTCTCCATATAACCAGGAGTTCTAACTTCTCTTGTAAATGGTGAGTTAATGAATACTGTATCATTATATTCTAATGCTTCTCTTGCAACTTCCATGATTGCATCGTATTCATAGTTTCTGATATTTTCTTCAAAGAAATCTGAGCTTCTGTTGTATTCCTGATTAGCTACAACAAAAATCTGTTTTGATAATACGATAAGTGAATCCTTATCAAGATAAACACAGTTAGGCATAGCCTTTGCTAATTTCTTTGTTACAAATGTTTTTCCACATGCCGGTGGAGATGTTACTAAAATTAACTTCTTCATAATATCTAACCTCTTCTAAATAAATTTATAAATTAATAATTTTTAGCTTTTTTTTTTAACCCCATTTTCCCTATATAATACCACTATTAGTCTTTTTTAGTCAACAGTCTACACGCTTTATTTTATAAACAATTATAACAATTTTTTGTCCATTATTTTGGTAATATTTTCCTGCGTTTTAAGTAAATTTTTTAGTAATCTTTTACTTGTTTTCTTTTAACTTTATTTTTACCGGTTGGTCTATTTTTAATTCATCTCGAGTCACAATACAATCGTATGCTAGTATATTAACACCTGATTCTTTAGCTTTAACCAAAGCGTCACAAAATTCGGCATGTGTTTCCCTGTTTGGTATAAAGTATTTAATCCCTTTCATTTGTATTACAAATATAATATATGCCTCATATCCTATGTTTTTGGCTTTTATAAGATGTTCAATATGTTTAACTGCTCTATCGCTTGGAGCGTCCGGAAACATGGCCACACCGTCTTTTTCAAGAGTTACGCCTTTAACCTCAATCCAGGCTTTCTTGCCATCGCCTTCAACATAAAAGTCAAATCTTGATTTCTCAAATGTTTTCTCCGGCTTTACCAATTCAGTATTCTTAAACAAACCATTATTAAGAAGCCACTCATTAACCACCTTATTAGGTGCCTGTGAATCCATGTTTATAAGAATGCCGTTTTTTATTACCTTTACAAGGTCATACTTAGTCTTTCTATTGGGATTGTCTGATTCTTCCAAAAATACTGTTGCATTATCCACTAATAGTTCTTTACATCTTCCTGTATTCTTTACATGTACTATCTGGGGGTTATTCTCTTCCCCTTCCACATTAACATATGCAATAAATCTGTTAGGTCTTTCTATAAAATTTCCTTTTTTTATTTTCCTGTATTTCATCTTAGGCTTTATCCTTTTTCTTAATCTATGTTGCCATTATACACTTATTCTTTGTGGATTCAAATATTAAGATTTTGGAAAATTACGAATTTGAATCGTAAGAACAGGAATGGCACCTCAATCTGAGGTGCCACAAAATTGAAAGGGTTTAGATTATTATGTTACCTAAAAATCTAATACTCTTATAGTTTAAAAATTAAAAACGTTTTTTGCAACAATACAAAAATATTTTTTGTTTTTTTGTTGAAAGTGTACACTTTTCAGTTACTTTTTGACTTTGCTTTTTTTGTATTTGTGCATTTTGTATAGTTTATTTTGTTTTTTTAATTTTTACTGTGTTTCAATTTTCAAAAAAGTGATGAAAACGGTTTTTTGACTCTATTTTTATACTAGCTGTACAAATTATTGTCTTCAATCTTCTTATTTTCTTCTATCTTAATATTAGATTCATCCATCTTAACCTTCGGAATAACGATTGGCGGAAGTCCTGAATTAACCATAAATGTAATGACAAGTGCACGCACATGTGGATAAATTTCATCATATGCTTTCTTATGAATTTCCTTCTTGTCCATTCCTTCCTCACAGTCAAATAATGCTGTAGCACTAATCTTAAAATTGAAATCCATTGGATGTGTTTTCTCCATCATATCAATTGTAAGATTAGCCATACAATGAAGGTTGTCATTAGAATACTTCACATTAAATGATGCTCTCTGTGAAATATCTAATTCTACCTGTCCTTCAATCTTGTTTGTAAGGTCCAATTCGTCAACCTTTAGCCCTTTAAATGTTAGTTCTCCCATGTAAGTCTCCTTTTAAATTTACTTTCATTTTAATTATCTCTTGAATCAATATATTTTATAATCATATCTGTTGCTGTATCAACATCAACCTTGCCTATTTTTATACAGATATCGTATGTTCTTGAATCACCCCATTTGCTTTCGCAATAGAAGTTGTGATAAACTTTACGCATTTTATCCATCTTCTTCATCATATTAAGAGCTGTCTTTTCGTCAACTCCTTCTCTTTCCATAACTCTCTTAGTCTTTGTATCTTTATCGCCTAAGATAAAAGCACTAATCATATTAGGATTATCTGAAAGGATTTCTTCTGCACATCTACCTACTATAACAAATGATTCTTTTTCTTCATTAGCTTTCTTGCGAATAAAGTTAAACTGTCTGATAGCTATGTCCTGTTCAAGTGAAATAGTTGTTCCCCCTGCAGGAACAGGAATAAAAGCGAAGTTCATTGGCTTCTCATCGAATCTTTCAAGAACTTCCTTGCTATATCTTCCATCCTTAGCTACTTCATCTAATAGTTCCTTGCTGTATAATGGAATATTGTAATGTTCTGCCAATTTCTTAGCCACAAGATGTCCACCGCTTCCAAACTCTCTTCCGATTGCAATAATAATCTGCTTCATAGCACAACACCTCCTGTCATTTTATGATATTTATCTTTTTCCACATACATACATCTGTCAGCTTCTTTCAAAGTTTCTTCCATATCTTCGATTCTGCTGTTCCATACAATGCCTGTGGAAATACTAACTTTATTTTGCTCCATACCCCAATCTATTTAAATATACTGTTATTCTATCACAAAAGCCCCTTTTTTTAAAGTTAAAAGGGGCTTTTTTAGTGTTATTTTAATTGTGTTTTATTTTAAGCATCTTTTATTTTTCAAGGAATTTATAACTTCCTTTTATAATGAACTTATCAAAAATTATAAAGAATGCAGGAAGGATACATATTACACAGAACATACTGATAAATGCTCCTCTTGACATTAAGATACATAATGAACTGATCATGTCAATATTTGAATATGCACCTACACCAAATGTTGCGCCAAAGAATGTGCATGCACTAATGATAATTGATTTCATTGTTGCCTGAAGTGCATTTGTTGCTGCAATCTTCTTTTCATGTCCGGCACTTCTTTCTGACTTATATCTGTTTGTCATAAGAATTGCATAGTCAACTGTTGCACCTAACTGGATTGTACCAATAACAATTGATGCAATAAATGGTAAGGTTGCTCCCGTATAATATGGAATACCCATATTAATAAAGATTGCAAATTCAATAAGTGCTACAAGAACAATCGGTATTGAAATAGATTTAAATACTAAAGCAATGATAATAAATACCAAAACAATTGAAACTGAGTTAACAACCGTAAAGTCTTTATCTGTTATCTTAATTAAGTCTCTTGTACATGCTGCTTCACCTACAAGCATACCATCTTTGCTATAATTCTTAATTATCTTTTCTATTTCGTTGCACTGGTTATTTGCCTCATCTGATCCTGTCTTGTATTCTGACATAAATATAAGCATTTCATACTTATCCGTCTTTAACTCTTTAGTCAAATCATCAGGTATAAATGAATTAGGTATTGAGCCGTTTAATACTGTCTGTAAGCCTAAAGCTGTCTGAACACCGTCAACTCCCTTAATGTCATCTAATAACTTAGATACTTTGTAATCAGGTGTATCTGAACTGATTAATACAATATTAGCTGAACCTAAGTTGTAATCCTCAGAAATAACGTTCTGAGCTTTAACACTTTCAAGACTTTCAGGCAAGCTTAATGTTAAATCATAATATACATTAGTATTTTTCTGACCGTAAAATGCGGGAAAAATCAATACTAAGAATATGATTATAAATACCGGATAATGTTTTGTAATAAACTTAGGAAGTTTCTTAAAATCAGGTATTAATGGTTTGTGTTTTGTCTTCACCAATGCTTTATCAAATATTAATACCATTGCAGGCAATACTGTTACACAGGCAATTACACCAAATACAACACCTTTTGCCATTACAACCCCCATATCAAGTCCTAATGTAAATGTCATAAAGCAAAGAGCTATAAATCCTGCCACTGTTGTAATTGAACTTCCCACAATTGATGAAACTGTGGCTGTTATGGCATTTGCCATGGCCTTGTTATTGTCATTTGGTATTACTTTCTTCTGCTCCTCATAGCTGTGCCATAAGAATATTGAATAGTCCATTGTAACTGCAAGCTGAAGTACCGCTGCCAAAGCTTTTGTTAAGTATGAGATTTCTCCCATAACAACGTTACTTCCCAGGTTATAAACAATAGCCATTCCTATACTTAGCATAAAGAACAAAGGTATCAACCATGAGTCCATAAGTATTGAAAGAACTATTATTGAAATTATAACTGCGATAATAACATATATTGCCATTTCACTTTCAACAAGGCTCTTAGTATCTGTTACTACTGCTGAAATACCACTGACCTTGCATTGATGTTTTGTTAATGTTCTTATGTTTTCAATGGCACTCATTGTTCCGTCACCTGAACTTGTGTCATCAAAAATAACCATCATAATTGTACTTCCATCTTTATTAAAAGCATTGTAAACATCTTTTGGTAACATACTCTTTGGAATTTTTAAGTCTGCAAAACTATCATACCAAAGAACATTCTTAACGTGATCTACGCCTTCAATTTCTTTTTTTAATTTTGCTGTATTTTCATCATCCATTCCATCAACAAGCACAAGACCAAATGCTCCTGAGCCAAAATCATTTAACATAATATCCTGACCTGTCATTGTGTCTATTCCATCCGGAAGGTAATACAATAAGTCATAGTTTACTCTTGTGTTAACATAGCCAAAAGCTGCAGGTATTAATAACAAAATACTTATTATCAAAATCACATATCTGGCTTTAACAACTAATTGTCCAAATTTTTTCATATTATGCACCTGGCCTCTCATTATTTATCATTGCTTATTTCCTGAACCTTAAGAATAAATTTAACGTTTCCGCTCATATTCTTATCGATTCCGCTAAATGAATTATACTTCTTTCCATTATTCAATGTTTCCTGAATTTTATCAATTGCATCAGGTGCGTCTTCCTTGAATGTCTTAGTAATCTTACTAATACCTTCGTCATTTAACTTAATTGTTCCATCTTTTAATTCTTTTGTTCCATCTGCTAATGTAACAATACCGTCTTTTAATTCAGTTGTTCCACTTGCAAGTGTTTTTGCTCCATCACTAATTTGTGATGCTGCTGTATCGATTGTTCCGATTCCTGCCTTAATCTTAGGACTTGCATCTCCAATCTTCTTCGAAAGTGTTCCTGCACCTTCACTTAAAGTCTTCATTCCATCGTTTAAATCAGAAGCTCCTGTCTTAAGTTTTCCTGTGCCTTCTGCAAGTGATGTTGAACCTGTCTTAAGCTGTGACATTCCTGAATCTAAGCTGTCAGCTCCTGTTGATAACTGTTTGATTCCTACATAAAGTGTTCCAATTCCTGTGCTAAGTGCTGATGAACCTGTTTTCAATGCATCCATACCGTCTGTTAATTTCTTAATATCAGAAGCACTTGTTGCAATCTGCTTTGTGAACTGTGTTTTTACCTGTTCTAAAGTCTGAACACTGTAGTATGCCTGAACTAACTGGTAATATGTTTTTGAATTTAATCCGTTAGCTGCAAGTACTTGTGACAATTCCATACCATTTGTAACTGCTGTGTTAATTTTTTCAACTGTTGTATTTAAAACTTTTTCAGAAGCGATTGTTCCACCTGATGCTGTTTTAACCTGATCTATTACTTCATCAATATTCTTCTGAATTGAATCAGGTGTATTCTTTAATGTGTCAACTAACTGGTCAACGCCTGCTGAAGCTTCTTTTGTTCCTGCTGCAAGTGTTTTTGAACCATTTACAAGTCCCTGTGATTTCTTTGTATCTTCAAAAGCTGCTTTTGCACTCTTTAATCCTGATGAAATCTGTGAAGAACCTGTTTTTGCATCAGAAATACCCTTTTTCAAACTTTTTGCTCCGGTATCAAGTGTTCCTGTAGCTGTTTTTATGCTCTTAGTTCCTGCATATAATTTATCTGCACCACTCTTTGCTGATTTTACACCGGCAAGTAAAGCTTTGTTAAATACTGTATACTGTGTTGCCATTTCCTTAGTGCCATTGCTTAACTGTAATGTGTACTTTGATAAATCTTTTGCCCCCTCATTAATCTTCTTTGAACCTGTCTTTAACTTAGTTGTGCCGTCATTTAACTGCTTAGCACCATCCACTAAATCATTTGCTCCATCCTGTAATTCGTCCATCTGTTTCTGAACATCTGACAAATCTAATGTATCTTTTAAGTTCATGTCCCCCATGTCCGAACTTGCAACTGTTAATGTCATATTCATTGAGAAGTCCTTAACGTCTGCTGTTACTGTTACCTCTTCAGGAATATCAGCATCTTTAATATAATCTTCTGCATTATTGATTGTATTTAAAAGATGATCTTTAAGTCCCGGTGCCGCATAACCTATAACAATGTTTGAGTCATCATAGCTTACGACTTTACCGTTATCTACTTTTACGTTGCTGAAGTTGTCATCCAAAACCATTCCCGTTAAAGCAAGAAATGGAACAAACTGCCCATCTTCTGTTTTTGCTGTGTTGCTATAATTGTATACAATCTTTACTTCACCACTTTTTCCGGCTAAATCGCTTGGAGAAATTTTCTTTCCATCAAGATAATATGTAACTTTAACATTTATTGGTGTTGCTTCTGTTGTTGTACCCTGATAAGAAATGTTTTCACCTTTGTTTTCCCATACGATTTTTCCATCGTCTGATTTTGTAAATTTTTCATCTCCACTAAGATTTTTTATGTCACTTAAGTTTGAATAATCTGTAATGTTTTCACTTCCGCTTACTTTTAATTCATCACTTACAGTTGTTTTTGTAACATTACCTTCTGCATCCATTTCAACATATACGGATTCCTTCTTTTCTGAGTCTTTTGAAGTATCCATCTTGTTTGTCAAAATTTCTTCTACATTGCTTGTTTTTGAATTGTCTGTTTTTTCCACATTGTTTTTCGATGTAGTATCTTTGCTTTCCTCTGCTGTACTTCCGCAACCTGTTAAGCTGCTAACTGTCATAGATGCTACAAGCATTAATCCTATACTTTTCTTCACACACTTTTTCATGACTGCTTACTCCTTTTTTTGTTGTATTATAAAATTAATCACTTTGAAAACTTTGTTGATTGAGAATTATTTAATTCCTTCTTTCTCTTTTTTACGTTGCATATAAAATTCGTATCCTATACGTTCAGTATTAATAACCATTGACTGAAGAGTTTTCGATAATTCTTCTTCATCTTCTTTCATGCCTGCCATTGTCCAGTCAACAATTACACCTGTTAATCCATATGCAAAAAATCTTGCATATATATCTTTTTCTTTTTCTCCTAAATGATTGTATAAGTCCAAATCTTTTATTGCCTTGTGCATTAATTCAATTAAAACCTTGTCCATATATTCAGCGAAAAAATTGTTAGAGGACTTGATTGTATTCATAAAGAATGGTTTCATATTCTTCATATACTTTAATAATCCAACTAACTTGTCTCCCCAATTAAAGAAATCCAAATCCTTTGTTAAAGGCTTGAATAAGTCTTCTGTATATATCCAATTTAATAATTCATACTTGTCATTAAAATGATAGTAAAAAGTTTGCCTGTTAACACCACAATGATTTGTTATGTCAGCCACTGTGATTTTATCCAAAATCTTTGTTGAGCCTAATTCTTTTAAGCTTTGTGCCAAAGCTTTTTTTGTAATATTAGAATTTGCCATCTTTCTCCTCCTGCAAGTTTTAAAATGTGTTTTTTTACACTTTTTATACATCTGTATATTTTTTATATCACTGTATCTTTTTTATATCACTGTATCTTTTTTATATCAATGTACATTTTATATATTTGTAGTATTTTTAGACATATGTTTGATTTTGTAGGTATGATTTTTTATTAAAATGAATATGTTGTGATGTTCGCTTCTATTCTTTATAGTCTATGTAATATTAACCAACTAAATTTCACAAAAAAATACCACAACATTCTAATCAATTTTAAAATGTTGTGGTGAAATTGCTTTCTACTGACTTAACAATATTCTGTCGTTATCAAATTCTTTCTGCTTCTTTATGGAGTACATTTTTATCATGTCTTCCATTGTTGTATTCTTTCTTTCTTCTCCTGAAAGGTCAAGTATTATTTCGCCGGAATCAAGCATTATTGTTCTTGTTCCGGTTGTAAGGGATTGTTTCAGGTTATGTGTTATCATCATTGTTGTTATATTATTTTCCTGAACAATTGTTTTTGTAATGTCCATTACTTTTTCTGCTGTTGCAGGATCAAGAGCAGCTGTGTGTTCATCCAAAAGCAAAAGTTTTGGAATTGATAATGTACACATTAATAATGTTACAACCTGTCTTTGACCACCTGAAAGAAGCCCGATTTTTGTTTTCATTCTATCTTCAATTCCCATATTATAACGGGCGAGATTTTCTCTAAAGAACTGAATCTTTTTCTTTGTTATTGCTCTTGAAAAAGGCGACTGCTTTGAAGCTCTTGTGTATGCCAATGCAAGATTTTCTTCAATGGTCATATTAGGAGCTGTTCCCTTCATCGGATCCTGAAAAACACGTCCTATCATCTTTGCTCTTGAATGTTCACTTTTATAAGTAATATCCATATCATCTAAGAAAATGTGTCCCTCATCTACCATAAAGCTTCCACAAATAGCATTAAACAAAGTACTTTTTCCGGCACCGTTTGAACCAACTACTGTAACAAATTCCCCGTCTTCAAGCTTTAAGTTTAAATTTTTAATTGCCACATGTTCATTAACTGTTCCCTTTTCAAATGTTTTTGAAATATTCTGAATATCTAACATTATCTTGCCGCCTTTCTTTGCTTATTCTCTGCCATTTTCTGTTTAATTGCAGGAACTGCAAGTGTTATTGCCACGATTAACGCACATGTAAACTTCATAAGGTTACTACTTAATTCTCCGAAAAGATTTTCTCTTATAACAAATGCAACTATTAATTTATAAATAACAGAACCTGTTACTGCTGAAATAAGTCCAATAGTAGCTCCTCTTTTTCCAAAAATAGCTTCACCGATAATAACTGCTGCCAAGCCATAAATCAAAGTTCCGTTAGCAGTATTAACATCTGAATAGCCAAGACTTTGTGATGATAAAGCACCTGAAAGTCCAATAAGACCATTAGCTAACATTAATCCGATAATCTTTGTTCTGTCTACATTAATTGATGAAGCTCTAACCATGTCAGGATTGTCACCTGTTGCACGAATGCAAAGTCCAATGTGTGTTTTGAAGAACCAAATAACTATTAACAAAACTATAATTACAATAATCAGACTAACTACAGTCTTAACCATACTTGTTTCAAACTGACCTCTTATTAAAAGTAACTGCTTTATTTTTTCAAAAACTGTAATCTTATTATAGCTTAAGTTGGTTGTTGCACCTTTTTCTGTTAATGAATAACACACAAGATTAATTGAATACAGCCCACTCATTGTAATAATCCCTGCCAAAACAGGATGTACCTTTAATTTTGTCTGTAAAAATCCTGTTATTACTCCTGCAAAACCTCCCGCTATCATTCCTGCAAAAAGTGCAAGAATAGGATGACCTGCAAGTGCAACCAAAACTGATATAACAGCTCCGAAACCGAAGCTTCCTTCTGTAGTTAAATCCGGTATATCCAATATTCTAAGTGATATATAAATTCCCATTGCCAATAATCCGTAAATCAAGCAATCCGGAACATTGGATAAATAATATTGTAATTCTATCATTTCTCTTCCTCTTAGTTTTCAATAACGTTAAGTTTGTAATCTGTTTTAATATGGTCTTGGCTAATTCCTAATGTCTTCATTGCTGACTTGTTTACTGAGCAATAATCAATGCCAACTACCTGTGCAGGAATATCTGCAACTTCTTTTCCGTTTACATAGTCCATTGCGATATCAACTGTTTTCTTTCCAATACCCTTATCATCAATGGCAAGTGTTGCAAAACATCCTGAAGCTACTGTTGTTGCTGATGAACAATATGTTGGGATTTTCTTTTCATTACAAATCTCTGTTAACTTGCTTACTCCATCCTGAATAATTGAATCATTTGGTACGAAAATTGCTTCTGCCCCTTCAGCGATTAAAGCGTTAGTTGCTGTTTCAACATCGTTTGATGAAGCTGCTGTTTTTTCTACATATTCAACATTAATTGATTTTAAATATTCTTCGCACTGCTTAACTGTGTTTGTTGCGTTATCTTCATTACCGCTGTAAATAAGACCGATTTTCTTTACAGGTGTTGTAGCCTGTGCCAAGTCAATAATTTTTGAAACCGGAATTGCATTAGATGTTCCTGTTGCATTCTTGTCCGGCTTATCCATATCTGTAAGTATACCTGCTGCTGTTGGCGCTGATACTGCACAGAAGAAAACAGGTGTATCTGTTTCTGTGTTAACTAATGCCTGTGTAGGTGGTGTTGCAATTGAAAAAATCATATCGTATGTGCCATCTGTCATATTAGTTACGATTGTTGAAAGTGCTGATGCATCACCTGCTGCACATTTATAATCTATCTGTGAATCTTCATAACCCTGTGCCTTTAATTCTGCAACGATTCCCTCTTTCATATCCATAAAAGCTCCGTTTTCAATCATAGATACAATACCAACTTTTACTTCTCCGTCACCATTGGTATCTTTCTTGTCTGTTGCAGAGCCTGACTTTCCATTTCCTCCGCATGCTGTTAATGCTGCTGCTACCATTACTACTGTTGCTAAAACACTTAAAACTTTTTTCATCTTTCTCATATTCTTTCTCCTTTTTATTTGTAGTATTTATACTACTTATTTTAAAGTTTGAGCAATTCTGATAACCTATAGAGTAAAGTACTTTTTATGTAACACGAATTCCAAAGGAATTTCTTATTGCATAAAAAAATCCTCAACAATAGCATAATCTTCTATGCTATCATCAAGGACGAAAATACTAAAATATATTCCGCGGTGCCACCTTGATTTGTGAAATTAAAATCTCACACTCTCAACGAGTACTATCATACTCTGTGCAACTAACGTATGCCTTCACGTCATAAAATACTAACGAATACTGAAATAATTACTAAAGTTATTAACAAACTTACCTGAACTATCATCCGTTGATTAATTATCTCTCGCTTTGTTCTATGCCCTCTGCGGTCCATTTATGTGAGCTGCGTTCTGTGGGTTCTCAGCATCCCCTACTCTCTGTAAGTGCACGATTCACTTTTACCTCCGCATCATCGGTTTCTAATGGTCATCTTTAATTGTTTCTGTAAACTATGGGAAGATTATAACTCTGTATTTTTTATACGTCAACCCACAATTTTAATATATATTTTGATTATTTTTAACACAAAACTAAGTAAACTATTATATTACAGTTTTTTATATTCTTATATGGCTTCCAGTTTTCTAATAGACTCTTCCACCATTTCTTTTGTTATCTTGTATGGATTGTGGTCTATATCTTTCATTTCAACGGCAATTTTTGCTATTTCTTCAAGCTGTGAGCTGTCAAACTCTAAGTCTTTTAATTTAGTTGGAAGTCCTACACTCTTACTAAACTCATATACTTTTTTGAAGTCTTCTTCATTACCATCCACAAGTAAAAGATTAAGCACACCATAACTTACCACTTCCCCATGAAGATGATTCTTCTCAATATGTGGATATGAAGTAAGTGAATAAAAAATAGCATGCGCAAGCCCTGTATTATAATCAATTATATGTTCTGCAGTGAGGAAAATAGAAGCAATTCCTGTTGAAACAATAATTGCAAGAACAACCTGCTCGTAAGCATATGAAACCTTTCCTTCATTATTTGACTCCATAGCTTCTTTTCCATATCTCATAATAGGCTCGTAGCACATCTTGCTTGCCGTAACGCCCATCTGTGTATAATGATTTAACGCTTCACCTCTTGAAGACACAGTGCTTTCAAAATATTTTGCATAAGTATCACCCATTCCTGCCCACATATAACGTGATGGTGAGTGAACCAAAATCTCTGTATCAATAAATGCATGTACCGGTGGTGCTGCAAAGAAGAATGGTTCCTTAAATCTTCCGTCAGGATAGTACATAATTGAAACACTTGTACACGCTGAACAGTTAGATGCAATAGTCGGGAAAGAAAAAACCGGTTTGTTCGCTTTAATTCCAAGACATTTGCCTGTGTCAGTAGATTTACCTCCACCTATGGCAAAAATCATATCTGCCTGCTGTACTAAAGGATTCTTCATTAACTCTTCCACATTTTCGTATGTAGCCTCTCCTCCATACCAAATAAAATCCAAAATTTCCAGATTAGATTTTTCACAAGCCTTAATTATCTTGTCCTTTGCTGCATTAATAGCTTTGTGACCACCAATGGCTATAACTTTAGTTCCGTATGGCTCACAAATTTCCGGTATTTTATCATAAACTTTGCTTCCAATTGAATAACTTGGAAGGTGTATACTGTAATTCTCCATATTTTATTTTTAGTTTCCTTTCTTATATTTACAACACTTCATTCTATCGCAAAATATTTTGTTTTGTTATTCCGCTCATCAGGAAAACTCTAGAAGCAAACAATAGGCAGATTTTTGAAATTTTGCGAGCATAGCGTAAAGCAAAAATCAACTGTCTGAGCGTCAGCGAGTTTTGATTTTTGTTTTACAATAGGCGGCGGAACAAAATGATAAAATCGACGTGTTTGCGATAGAATTTTCCTGATGAGTGGAGAAAACAAAAATTTTGTGATTATTCAACCATATGTTGTTTTATTACATTACATGAATTTTCGAATTGTTTTAATTCTTCATCTGTCAGCTTCAATTCTACCACTTGTTCTATGCCTTTTCTGCCAATTATACATGGCACTCCTGCGTGGACATTTGTTTGTCCGTATTCCCCTTCTAATAGGGTTGATGCCGGAAGAATTCTGTGTTCATCCATTAGAACAGCTTTTGCCATATCAGCTAATGCTGTGCCTATACCAAATTCTGTTGAACCTTTTCCTTCTATAATATCCATACCTCTCATGTGAGTTTGGTCTGTTATAACTTTTTCGCTTAGCTTTCCAAATCTTTCGGGATTTTCTTCTCTTAGATGTTTATAGTTTTTCCCAAATATTGTTAAGTTTGAAAATGGCACCATTGATGAATCACCATGTTCGCCCATTGCAAATCCGATTACGCTTTGTGGTGCAATATTGCAAAGGTCTGCTACTGTTCTTCTCATTCTTGCCGTGTCAAGAGATGTTCCTGTGCTAAACACACGGTTTTTAGGCAATCCTGTTGCTTTTCTAACAAAGTCTGCAATTATGTCCGCAGGATTTGTAATTGTTATAATTATTCCTTTTATTTCTATTTTATTTAAGTTGCTTACAATGTCCCTTACACATTCCACTGAACCATCTAACACATCAAGTCGTGTCTGTCCCGGAAGTCTTGGAACCCCTGCACTTATTACTATAATATCTGCATCCTTGCAATCGCTATAATCTCCACATCTGACAATTACTGAACTATTAAAAAAACTTACACTGTCAGCTATATCCATACTATGACTTTTAGCTTTTGTCCGGTCTTTATCAACCAAAACAATTTCATCACATATTCCCTGTATTGCCAAAGCATATGCACAATGTGAGCCTACGTGCCCTGCTCCTATTATTACTATTTTTCTGTTTGCCAACATATTAATGTCCTCTTTTCCAAGATTTATCCCTATTAATGTCTGTTTTTATAGACAACTGTTTTTAATCTCTTATGATATTTATCCACTTTAAAACAAAAATCTTAATCCATTCATCGCCCAACCAAACCACGCTTTAATGTTTTTCTTTTTGTCTGACAATTCTTTCATCTTCATTCCCTCAGGAATATGGCTATACTCTGTTTCATTTTTTACAGTGGCTGCTTTCTTCTCATACTCTTCCATACTTGCTTTAAGTTGTTTATTAATATCCTTACTGTTAATAACAAGCATAAGCTCTGTATCAATATATGCACTTCTCATATCCATATTAAAAGATCCTACAATGGCAATATCATCATCTATGGTCATACTTTTCCCATGATAAGAAATTCCACCCTCATATTCTTTAATTGTAACTCCGGTGTTTATAATGTCTTTCTTATGATTAAGATAATCCACTGCACCAAATATATTTCCATTATTCTCTGCAGAATTAGTCATAATGGTTGTTGGAACTTTTATATTTTTAAGTTCCTTATACATATAGTCATTACAAATTATATAAGGAGTATGAATCTTTACTTCCTTCTTTGCATTTTTTGCCAAATACATTAAACCATAATAAACCGTAGGCTGCTTTGTATACAAAGATGTGGGATTACTTAAAAGATTTATTTTGTTAGTCTCATAAGTATTAGCCTTATAATCATAATTTCCTGCTAAAAACTTATCATATTTGTTTTCAAGACTTTCATATCTATTTTTAAGCTCCTGTTCAGCCTTTTTTACACTATTCTTTTCACCAAGACTTTCATTACAGTGAAATACCGAACAACACTTCTGAGACGTTATTTTCTTGTAATAATCTTTAATCTGATAAATTGAACTGGCCTTTGAGCCTGTATTGTAAACAAGTACATCTCTGTCATAATTCTTGTGGCCTGCATAATCACCAAGAAAATAACCAAATGTATTTCGTCCGCCAAGAATATACAAACTGTCATCTGCAATTACATATTTGTCATGCATTCGTCCTAAACCATTCCACGGAATAAGGATATTAACCTGATTATAAATTATAATTTTTATATTTTTGTTGGACGACAAAGCATAAAAATAGTCGTTATTCTCCATTTGAATAATCGAATTAAATCCATCGGCAAAAATTTCTACCTTTACACCTCTGTCCGCCGCATTTAATAAAGCTGCCAAAATATCCTTTCCAGCATCATCACTTCTAAAATCAAAAGTTGACAATATAAGGGTCTTTTGGGCATCCTTTATTACTCTAAGCCGCATTTTTAACGCTTCCTCATTATCTTCAATAATAGTTGCCCTATCTGGTCCTACACTATCACTATAAAACTGTGTGCTTTCAACTGCCTCCTTTTTCGTCTGCGACACATCAGGATGGTGTAAAAATGGCACAACGCCACCAATTACCACATACATTAAAAACGCCAATAATAAAGTCAATACAATTTTAAATAATTTCCAAATAAGTTTTGTCATACCTATAATCTTAAACATTTATAGAACAAAATCAAGTTTTTAATTTTGTTTTAACAAAATTACTTAAAAAGAGCCACCCGAAGGTAAGCTCTTTAAGAAAAAGATATTTATTTGACAGCTTTAAAAGCTTCATCTAAATCTTCAATAATGTCATGAACATTTTCTGTACCGATTGAAAGACGAATTGTGTTAGGCTTAATTCCTGAACCTAAAAGTTCTTCTTCTGTCATCTGTGAATGTGTTGTTGATGCCGGGTGAATAACTAATGATTTAACATCAGCCACGTTTGCTAATAATGAGAATAACTGAAGGTTATCGATAAAGTCTTTAGCCTTTCTGTCATCTCCCTTTATTTCAAATGTAAAGATTGATCCACCACCGTTAGGGAAGTATTTCTTGTATAATTCCTGCTGTACAGGATCATCAGATACTGATGGATGATGTACTGCTTCTACCTGTGGATGATTCTTTAAGTACTGAACAACTTTTAAAGCATTTTCAACATGTCTTTCAACTCTAAGTGAAAGTGTTTCTAATCCCTGAAGGAAAATAAATGCATGGAATGGTGAAATTGTAGCACCTGTATCACGAAGAAGGATTGCTCTAATCTTTGTAACAAAAGCTGCAGGTCCTACTGCTTTAGTAAAGCTTACACCATGGTAACTTGGGTTTGGAGCTGTAAGTGATTCAAACTTTCCGCTTGCTTCCCAGTCAAATTTTCCACCGTCAACGATTACACCACCGATTGTTGTACCATGACCACCAATGAATTTTGTTGCTGAATGAACAACAATGTCAGCACCGTGTTCAATAGGTCTTACAAGATATGGTGTTGCAAATGTATTGTCAATTACAAGTGGAATCTTGTGTGCATGTGCGATTTCTGCAATTTTTTCAATATCTACTACGTCTGAATTAGGATTTCCTAATGTTTCAATAAATACAGCCTTAGTATTGTCCTGAATTGCATTTTCAATTTCGTCAAAATTAAATGGGTCTACAAATGTTGTTGAAATTCCATATGCCGGAAGTGTATGCTCTAAAAGATTATATGTACCACCATAAATGTTCTTTGCGGCAACAATGTGGTCACCATTCTGTGCTAAATTTTCAATTGTGTAAGCGATAGCTGCTGCTCCTGATGCTACTGCTAATGCTGCAACCCCACCTTCAAGTGCGGCAATTCTCTTTTCAAATACATCTTCTGTTGGGTTTGTAAGACGTCCATAAATATTTCCTGCGTCTGCTAAGCCAAATCTTGCTTCTGCGTGATCGCAGTTTTTAAATACATAAGATGAAGTCTGATAAATTGGTACTGCTCTTGCATCTGTAACAGGATCAGGATTTTCCTGTCCTACATGCAACTGTAATGTTTCAAATCTGTAATTTCTTTCTGCCATAATAAATCCCCTTTGTAAATATCTTTTTTCTTATATCTGATCAATCCTGAAATAAAGGTGTTGAATAATATCTGTCACCTGAATCAGGTAATAATGCTACAATATTTTTGCCTTTGTTCTCTGGTCTTTTTGCTAACTGAATGGCTGCATATAATGCTGCACCTGATGAAATACCTGTAAGAACACCTTCTGTTTTTGCAAGCTCCTTAGCTGTAGCAAAAGCATCTTCGTTTTCTACTGCAATGACTTCATCATAAATCTTTGTGTTAAGAATATCAGGTACAAATCCTGCACCGATACCCTGAATCTTATGTGCTCCGGCTTTTCCTTCTGAAAGAACAGGGCTTGTTTTTGGTTCTACGGCTACAACCTTTACATCAGGGTTCTTTGATTTCAAATATTCGCCTACGCCTGTAACTGTTCCACCTGTACCAACGCCTGCTACGAAAATATCAACCTGTCCATCTGTATCTTCCCAAATTTCCGGTCCTGTTGTTTCTCTGTGTGCCTTAGGATTAGCTTCATTAACAAACTGTCCTAATATAATTGAACCAGGTGTTGCTTCCTTAATTTCATCAGCCTTAGCAATAGCACCCTTCATACCTTTAGCTCCTTCTGTAAGAACTAATTCAGCACCATATGCTTTCATAATGTTTCTTCTTTCAACACTCATTGTTTCAGGAATTGTAATAATTACTTTGTATCCCTTTGCTGCTGCAACTGCTGCAATACCGATACCTGTGTTACCTGATGTTGGTTCAATAATTGTTGCTCCCGGTTTAAGCTTTCCACTTTCTTCTGCATCTTCAATCATCTTTAATGCGACTCTGTCTTTAACACTTCCTGCCGGATTAAAATATTCTAACTTAGCTAAAATCTTAGCATCTGTAATGTTTTCCTTAGCTTCAAATTTCTTAACCTCTAATAAAGGTGTCTTTCCAATAAGTTCTGCTGCACTTGTTTTAATATTTGCCATTTTTATATCCTCCAAATTTAACTGATTTTCTAATTTTTTATTGTCACTACTAATTAGTTGTTTTTCACTTTTAATATTTTTCCCTACTGATTAGTCGTTTTTCACTTTTTATCGTTCTAGAGTTCATTGGAACTCTCTTATCATCATTTTAATCTTGAATCTGTAGTTTATAATCATTTGTAAAAAACTATCTGCTACACATTCGCTCCGTCTCTCCTACACTTATGTTGCAACAGTAAGTCTTTCTCATTTTGTAATTATAAGCTGTCTTTGTTCTGCTCATAACACCGCTTCCTTTCCTATTCATTCAATTCCTATAAGTTAAGTAGGTTTTGTTTATAGTGGCATATTACTATCTTTTTCCTACAATGTCAATAGGAAATTTGAAATTTTTAATTTTTTTATTCAAAACATATAGGTTTAGTATGTTTTAATGCAATTATACCACAAAAAAGAGCATATAAGTTTAAACCTACATACTCTTTTTGTTTTTAATTTCATCTGAATATTCTTCATACTCTTTTATTACATTTTCAATTATTGAAACCACTAAATAAGACTTTTCTGTCTTTTTGTGTTCTAGTAATATCTTTAAAATTTCTTTCTCATTAGTCTCATCCAGTATCTCACCTAAGCTGTTTGCTACTGCACCTCTGTTTTGATATCTTGGGGCATCAAGCAATTGAACAAGTTGCTTTAAATATTCTCTTTTACCCATTTTGTATAGTGCAGTATAAAGATTAATTCTTACAAACACAACTTTTTCGACATCCAATTTACTTTCAAGAAATTTTATCGTATCGCTTTGCATATTAAGTCCTTCTGAAATATCAGATAAACTAATTGTTGCATAACCTCTCACCAAGCCAACTCTATCTTTTTCTGAAAGCTTCCTTAGCCTCTCATATGTTTCCATGGTCTCTCCAATACATAAAGAATCACATGCCTCTGCTCTCACCAATGAATCTTTATCGTGCGTTAACTTTAACAAAATTTCTTCGCCTTCTTCCGACTCCGAATTAACTAAAATTTTCGCAACCATTGCTCTATTAAAACTATCGTCTTCATTAGCAATTTCCTTCAGCTTTCCCATCTGCTCATCACTAATTCCGATCTCATAAGCCTCTTCATATAGTTCCATCAAAAATTGGTCCTTGTCCATCATTCCTCCTTTACAATAGTTCTCTTAATTTGTTTTCAGTTATCCCTTTGGTTGGTCCAATTACAATTAAAGACATATTTTCTTTTCTAAAAATCATTTCTGAAATCTCTCTCATTCGTTGAAAGTCAATTCTTTCATTTGCCATAATTCTATCTTCAATGGTTAACACTTCTTTATCATTCAGAAAATCACTACCTAATTGAAAATTTAATTCTTTAGTTTCTTCTGCCCAATACCATAGATTTTCTGTGAAAAAAGCCATATTTCTATCCACGTCTTTTTTAGAAATAATATTCTTAAGCTGCTTTAGAATCTTAATAATCTCTAATATGCTCAACTGCAGCCTGCTTTTATCTATAGAAAAAATTATAGACAATATGGATTCCTTACTAAAAATATCTACACACGAATAAATATCATAAACCAAGCCCTGATTTTCACGAATTTCCGTTTGAAGATATGAGCCATCTCCGCCTCCAATTATGCTATTTAGAAATAAAAGTTCATTTTCTTTAATCTTAGTCAAATCCACATCAAAAGATAACTGAACATCCACTATGTTCCACGACGCAAAATTTTCCAATTTAACGTCCGGTTCTCTTTTGAATTGTCTTCTCTTAATAACCTCTACTTTTTCTTTTCGTTCTACTCCTTCATTGATTTTTATTTTCCCAAATTCTTCAAAAATTTCTCTGGACTTTTCTTCATCTATAGCTCCTGTTATAACCAAAGTTACATTATTCTTAGAGAATATTTCTTTCTTATAACCAACCAAATCATCTACCGTAAAACCTTTTACATTCTCTTCACTTCCTAAAATTCCGCGTTTTAAAGGATTCTTACGCCAAATAGCCTTGTCATAAATTTTCTCTAAAGTTACTTCATCCTCCTTTTCATAAATTTCATTTATAACAACCTTTTTTTCACTTTCCAGTTGCTCTTCCGTCCAATCATAGGTTGTTAATATTTTTTCAAAAATATCCAGACTTTTTTCTAAATACTTAGGTCTTACCTTCATATTGAAACATAGCATTTCCTTATATGTAGTACCACGTAATGAAGTTCCCATCATTTCCGTAGTTTCATATATTTCTTTTTGGTTCATATCTCCCAGTTGTCTAAAATGCATATGTTCCAATAAATGCGTAATCCCATTATTCTCTTTATTCTCATATCTAGCTCCGGCTCTTATATATAATCCAATTTCCACTGACATAGCATGTTCAATTGGATAACATATAACTTTCAAGCCATTGTTTAATGTACGTTTCTGCATAACACTCCCCCTCTTTAACTCATTTTTAATTTTTCCTCCTTAGATATTAAAATTTTCCGTTTCTTGCTACTTCCATAATATTATA
>ENA-ORTZ01000096-ORTZ01000096.1-human-gut-metagenome-genome-assembly--contig:-NODE-96-length-84643-cov-7.160555_pt1 | contig 84643 bp, 74 predicted proteins | sample MGYA00242075_ERZ509199 | MGnify/ENA primary metagenome ERZ509199 (study PRJEB26280, sample SAMEA2338824) | human gut metagenome | biome: human gut; feature: human-associated habitat; material: faeces...
GCACCTCCTTGCCAAGGAGGGGGTCGCGAGTTCGAATCTCGTTTTCCGCTCCATTATTACGGCGACATAGCCAAGCGGTAAGGCAGAGGTCTGCAAAACCTTTATCCCCGGTTCGATTCCGGGTGTCGCCTCCATATTCATGCCGGAGTGGCGGAATTGGCAGACGCAAGGGACTTAAAATCCCTCGGGGAGTGATCCCCGTACCGGTTCAAGTCCGGTCTTCGGCACCAATGGTAAATACACAGCAGTACTCGAAAGAGTGCTGCTTTTTTGTATACAGAAAAGCCCGTGGAATTTGCTCCATGGGCTTTTGCTGATGTTATGGGAACTTTTAGGTTGTAGAGTTAACAGGTTTTAACGGGACAACGGCAAGAGTTTTGCCGAGCGGGGCGAGCAGTTTTAAAATAGTTGCTATTTGCGGATTGGTAGTACCTTTTTCTATTCTGGCAATGACAGGCTGTTTTATACCTGTTATATTTTCCAATTCTTTTTGGGTAAGGCCCTTTTCACGGCGGGCTTTGATAAGTTCACCGATAATGGCGACACGTAAGTCACTGGCAGCAATTTCTTCGGGTGTAAAATATTCTTTTTCAAATTCTTCCCAGCTTATGCCGATTGCAGGATTGTTTTTGAGCAAATCTTTTTTCATTATTCAAGCCCCCTTTGCCTGATTTCAGATAATTCCTTTTTAGCTTTTTCAATTTCTGCTTTTGGTGTTTTTTGAGTCTTTTTCATAAAAGTATGCAATAGCACAAAACTATTATCAATCCAGGCGGCAAATAAAATTCTGTCGCGCAGTGGGCGGAGTTCCCAAATTTCTCCGTTAAGATGTTTTAAATACGGTTCACCAATTTGTGTTCCGTATAGGCTTAAAGCTTTTATATAATCTCGTATTTTAGTTACTTTAATACGGCTGTCTTTGTTGTTTTGGGCAGCTAAAAGATTAAAATAGTCAGCAACTGGCTGATTGCCCTTGCGGTCTTTATAAAAATAGATTTTATACAAATTTGCAGCTCCTTTCGCATTTATTATAACTTAAAAGTTATAAATGGTCAATAACTTTTAAGTTATTAAATAATAACGAAGCAAAAAAATAAGGCTCTGCTGCCGGTGTTGACAGTAGAGCCTTATTTTTTATTGGTTAATCCTAAAATATAATCAGTGGAAGTATTGTGGAATTGCGCAAGCGCGATAAGAATGGCAGTTGGAATGTCGCGTTCACCTTTTTCGTAATTGCTGTAAACGCGTTGAGAACAATGTAAAATTTCAGCCATTTCTTTTTGCGTAAGGTCGCGGCCTTCACGCAAATCTCTTATCCGTTTGTACATATTTTTCACCCAAGTACAATTATAAAATTGACAAACGGAAATCTTGAAGTTTAGCGCAAATTGCGCTAAACTATTGTAGTAAACGATAAATTTAATCGGGAGAACTTGTAATGAAAATTTATGATTTTTTAAAACGAGAAACAATTAAATATAAATTTTTGGCTAAGCCATTTATCATTTTAGCGTTTATTTATTGTTTGGGTATAGTTTCTATAATTAGAGCAAATTTTAATTACATTGATGATTTAGGCCGTGTGTCTGATGGGTATAGAGGATGGATGAACTGGAGCCGGTATATTTCAGAAGGGCTTTCTGTTTTAATTCATACAGACAGTAGGCTAATGGATATATCGCCATTACCACAAATTTTAGCCTGTCTTATTTTAGCGTTAGCAAGTGTTATATTAATTTATGTTTTTACAGAAAAAGAGCAAATTTCAAAATGGAATATTTTAGCAGTAATACCATTAGGCTTATCACCATATTTTTTAGAATGTTTATCATATAAATTTGATTCTCCGTATATGGCTCTTTCTGTTTTGGCGAGTATATTTCCTTTTTTGTTTATCCAATGTAATGAGAAAATTTATTTTTGTATTTCTTTTGTTGGTTGTTTAATAATGTGTATGACTTACCAGGCTTCTTCTGGCATATACGTGTTGATTACTTTGTTTTTAGCCGCTAAAAAATTTAATGAAGGTAAATCTTGTTTTAGGTTTATAGCAGTTTCTGCATTAAGTTATGTTGTTTCGCTTGTTGTTTTTAGAATAGCGTTAATGAGAAAGCTTAATGATTATGCTACGACTGATACTGCCGGTATAAGTGATTTAATACCGATAGTATGCAATAATATTCAAACATATTTTAATTTGATATATAGTGATTTTAACAGAGTTTGGCTGGTCTTAATAGTTTTACTGGTAGTTGCTTATATATAGTTTTGTAAAAGCGTCTTCATTAAAAATTTATAAATCTTTCTTATTAGCATTTGCTCTGCTAGTGTTTGGCGGCGTGCTTTCGTACGGCGGATATATTTTATTAAAGCATCCTCTTTTTGCACCAAGGGGAATGTACGGAATTGGTGTTTTGCTGGCAATTATCAGCGTTAATATAACAGCAATATCAAAAAATAATTTTATAAAAATAGTTTGTGTTTTGTTAAGCTGGTGCTTTTTTGTATTTAGTTTTTCGTACGGCAACGCATTGGCTGAACAGAAACGTTATACTGATTTTAGAGTAAATATGTTGATGAGTGATTTAAACAAATTACAACCTCAAAATAATAGTGAATTATTAATGCAGTTAGACGGTAATATTGGTAAATCACCTGCTCTTACGAGAAGAATTGATAAGCGTTATCCTATTATCAAAAGACTTGTACCAAGTACATTAGGGGCAGATTGGGTTTGGAATCAATATTATCTTTATAATTATTTTAATTTGCCTCGTATTAAACAACATTTTGATACTAAAAAACAAGATTTTAAGAAATTTAATTTACCAGTTATTGTGAATTCGCGTTATCACGATATTATGGCTAATGATAAGTATATTTTGGTACAGTTAAAGTAGGTGAGCCATTATGAAAACTATCAGCATATTGATACCTTGTTATAATGAACAGGAGAGTTTGCCTGCGCTGTATAAACGCTTAAAGGTTTTAACCGAAAGCATTAAAAATTATAAATTTGAAGTTTTGTTTGTTAATGATGGCAGCAGGGATAATACTTTAAAAATCATTAAAAAACTGCGGCAGCAGGATGATAGTATCAATTATGTCGATTTATCACGCAATTTTGGCAAGGAAATTGCTATGATTGCGGGTATTGACCATATTAACAGTGATGCTATGATTGTTATGGATGCCGATTTGCAGGACCCGCCGGAGCTTATTAAAGAAATGCTGTACTGGTGGGAACAGGGATACAAAGATGTTTGTGCCAAACGCAAAAGCCGTGCTGGTGAAACGTGGTTTAAAAAGTGGAGCAGTCATACTTATTATAAGGTTTTGCAAAAAGTAACACGTATACCGGTACAGCCAGATGTAGGAGATTTCCGGCTGCTTGACCGTCAGTGTATTGATGCATTGAAACAGATGCGCGAGTCGCAGCGTTATACTAAAGGATTGTTCAGCTGGATTGGTTTTGACAAAAAAGAAATTTTATTTGACCGCGATGCGCGTGTGGCAGGAAAAACAAAGTGGAATTATTTTAGTTTATTTAATTTGGCAGTAGAAGGTATTACAAGTTTTACTATTTTTCCGCTCAGGCTTGCTTCAATTATAGGCATGTTAATTGCGGCACTCGCTATTATTTATATGCTGTTCATTATAATCAAGACACTTATTTACGGCGGAGATGTAGCGGGTTATCCGTCATTGATTTCGGTAATACTTTTTATTGGTGGTGTGCAGCTTGTATTTTTAGGTATTATGGGTGAATATTTAGGGCGTATTTTTAACGAAACAAAGGGACGTCCTTTATATTTTGTGAAAGAATACAGTAAAGAGGATTAAAAAAAGACTTTGCCGAAATTAACGGCAAAGTCTTTTAAGTTATCCACTACACTTTTATTAAGTTTTTACCATTACTTATCTGCCATGCGGGTCAAAATCCAAAAAGCTGTCGCCGCCGCAAATGGGGCAGACGGGGGTTTTAAAGAAAAAATAATAAATGGCGTAAAACAGCAGCCAACTGCCGCCTGTAAAAAATGTCAGCAAAAGCAAAATAAAGTAATTAACTTTCTTTTCGGGTTTTATCATGCGGTGGCAGTAGTTGCAGTATTTCAACGTAATCACCTCGTTTTATTCAGGGGTTATCCGGTTTATATTCTAACTTTATCTTACACTAAAATGGTGTAAAAATAAATGACACAGCAAAATTTTTATAATTGTATTTGATTATTTAGAATAAATTTTTATTTTACTGTTTACTGCGCTTTTACAGCTTCTTTACGGCGTTTTGTTGACATTGCTTTTTAAAAATAATATAATAGATTAGTCGCATAGGAAGCTGCGGCGTTATTATTTTTTTAGCATTACCCTGCTGCCGTGAGCAGCCAGCAAGAGAGGAAGAAAGACTTTTATGATAAGAAACGATTTGCGTAATATTGCAATTATTGCCCACGTTGACCACGGCAAAACAACCCTTGTAGATGCCATGCTGAAACAGAGCGGCATTTTCAGGGCCAATGAACATGTTGAAGAACGCGTTATGGACTCTAACGCACTGGAACGTGAACGCGGCATTACTATTTTGGCAAAGAACACGGCTGTAATGCACAACGGCACTAAAATTAATATTCTCGATACCCCGGGCCATGCCGACTTCGGCGGCGAAGTAGAACGCGTGCTCACCATGGTTGACGGCGTGCTGCTGCTTGTAGATGCTTACGAAGGCCCTATGCCGCAGACCAAATATGTTCTGCGCAAAGCGCTTGAACGCAATTTGAAACCTATTGTTGTTATTAATAAAATCGACCGCCCTGACCAGCGCGTAAACGAAGTTATTGACGAAGTTCTTGATTTGTTCATTGAACTGAACGCCAACGACGACCAGCTGGAATTCCCGGTTGTTTTAACTTCTGCCCGCAACGGCATTGCCAAACTTTCCATGGAAGATGAAAGCGACAACCTGGAACCTTTGTTCCGAGTAATTTTAGAGAACATTCCCGCACCGGACGTTGACACCGAAGCTCCGCTGCAAATGCTTGTTAATACGCTTGACTATGACGATTATGTAGGCCGCATTGTTGTAGGCCGTGTTGTACGCGGTACCATTCACAACGGCGAAAACATTATGCTGATGGACAATAGCAGCAACCGCAAGGCTAAAATCGGCCGCCTGTATACCTATCAGGGCTTAAAGCGCGTTGAAGTTGACGAAGTTGCCGCAGGCGATATCGTTGCTTTAATCGGCCTTGCCGACGCTAATATCGGCGATACCATTGCCGACGCCGAAAACCCCGAAAAACTGGAAGGCATCAGCATCGACGAGCCTACTCTTTCCATGGTATTTTCCGTTAATACCAGCCCGTTTGCAGGCCGCGAGGGCGAGTTTGTAACAAGCCGCCATTTGCGTGAGCGCCTGTTTAAGGAAGTAAAAACCAATGTTGCCATGAGGCTTGAAGAAACCGAAAGCCCGGATTCTTACATTGTTAAGGGCCGCGGCGAGCTGCACCTTTCCATTTTAATTGAAACCATGCGCCGCGAAGGCTACGAATTACAGGTTGGCAAACCGAAGGTTATTACTCACCGCGACGAAGAAGGCAATTTGCTTGAGCCTATGGAAGCGCTGACCATTGACGTGCCGCAGGACTTTATGGGCGCCGTTATGGAAGGCCTTGGCCTGCGTAAAGCAGAGCTTCAGAACATGACCGAAATGGCTGGCTACCTGCGTATGGAATTTTTAATTCCGGCGCGCGGCCTTATCGGCTTCCGCAACCAGTTCTTAACCGATACCAAAGGCAACGGCATTATGAACCACGTATTTGCAGGCTATGCGCCTTATAAAGGCGATATTCCGGGCCGTACCCGCGGCAGCCTTGTTGCTTTTGAAGCCGGTGAAACCACTTCTTACGGCATCAGTAACGCACAGGAACGCGGCACCATGTTTATCGTGCCGGGCGAACAGGTTTACGAAGGCCAGATTATCGGCGAAAACAGCCGTGAAGATGATATGGACGTTAACCCCTGCAAGAAAAAACACGTCAGCAACATGCGTGCTTCCGGCAGTGATGAAGCAATCCGCCTGATTCCGCCCAAAACCTTCTCTTTGGAACAGGCTCTGGAACACATTAACGATGACGAACTTGTAGAAGTAACACCCAAAAGCATCCGTATGCGCAAGAAAATCCTCGACAGGGTTGAACGCGGCAGACTGCGTGCGCGCAATAAACAATAAATTTTTGCCAAAAGCAGGATTTAAAAATTTTTTGTAGAAGTATTAACAGTACATTAGCTGAAATATGAATTTGGATGGAGGCACAGGAGATGGATTTAAAAAACACTGCTTTAAAGTTTTGGCATACAGATACTGAAGAAGTTGGCTACGGCGGGCCTTGCCTTGTAAAATCCGGGCATATGGATATTCTGGTGCGTACACCGCGCCAGTTCAGCGATGTGCGTGAATATGCAGATGCGCTGATGAGCGGCTCCACGCTGATGATTTCTTTTGAAGCTGTGGACTGCGTAATGCGCAACCGTATTTTCGATTACCTTAACGGTGTAAGCTATATTATCGGTGCGCGCGTATCCAAAGTGCAGGACGATATGCTTTTGTATGCTCCTTCTTCCGTAGAAATAAACAAAGAAGCAGGTAAAAAATCTTCCCGCTCCTGGCTTGGCAGATAATAAATAAAACTTTTAACGCCTGACGGTTAATGCCGCCAGGCGTTTTTATGTAGGCTTGTTTTTGTAAAGTTTGTAACTGTATGCGGCAGTTCTTGGCGGCGATATGCAAAAAAATTGCCGCTGTTTATGGCTGCGGCAGGTATTTTGCATAGTTTAAGCGAATAATATACTTTATAAGTTTATTTAAATTTTTGATGGGAGATGATGATATGCCGTATTTGCTTTTTACCTTAATTATCAGTATTATTGTGGCGGTATTTGCAGTGCAGAACGCTGCTGACGTAACGGTTGGCTTTTTGATGTGGACGGTGCAGACCAGCCTTGTTGTGGTAATTTTGGGCGCTGCGCTTTTGGGCGCGCTGGCCATGGGCTTTTTTACGCTGATGCTGAAAGCCAAGCACTATTTGTATAACAAAAGCCTGAAATTTGAAATTGACCAGCTGAAAAAAGAAAATGCCAAATTAAAAGAAGAAAAAGAAATGCTTATGCACAGCCAGCGCAATAAAGAACTGGAAAAACCTGCGGAAGAAGCTGTTAGCAAAGCATGAAGAAACATAAAATATGGCAGTTTAACGAATTTAACAGGGAAGAAGCCGAAAAACTGGCGCAGCAGGCGGGCGTTTCGCCGCTGGTGGCAGGCATTTTGCTGAACCGCGGCATAAAAGATGCCAAAAGCGTGCGTGAGTTTTTATACGGCAGCGCCGAGCCTTACCATGACCCGTTTTTAATGAAGGATATGCCCAAAGCGGCAGAACGCATCTGGCGCGGCATTGATGCCGGCGAGCGCATTACGGTTTACGGAGATTACGATGTGGACGGCATCAGCGCAAGCTCGCTTTTATATTTGTTTTTAAAAGACTGCGGAGCAGACGTTAACACTTATATACCGGAGCGCAAAAGCGAAGGCTACGGGCTGAATATTGACGCGCTGAACCATCTGGCGGAAGCCGGAACAACGCTTGTTGTAACGGTGGACTGCGGCATCAGCGCTGTAAAGGAAATTGCAGGCGCATCAAAAATGCTTGATATTGTGGTAACTGACCACCATACGCCGCCGGAGGTTTTGCCGGAGGCTTATGCGCTGGTAAATCCGCATCAGAAAGACTGCAATTACCCGTTTGAGCATCTTTCCGGCGTGGGCGTGGCTTTTAAGCTGTGCCAGGCGCTTTATAAAATGCGCTTTCCGGATGAGCCGCTGTGGGACGGCAACACCGAGTTTGTGGCTTTGGGCACGGTGGCCGACATTGTGCCGCTGTGGGGCGAAAACCGCGCGCTGGTTAAGCACGGGCTTAAAAAGATGGAAACAACGGAAAACATTGGGCTGAAGGCGCTGATAGAAAAGAGCCGCTGCCCGGTTAAGGATATAACTTCCGAAAATATAGGCTTTATACTGGCGCCGAGGCTTAACGCCGTTGGCAGGCTGGAGCACGCGCAGCTGGCGGTGGAGCTTTTAACGGCGCAGGATGAAGCGCGTGCGGCGGAAATTGCCGAAGCACTGAACGAAGAAAACACGCTGAGGCAGAAAATAAGCCGTGAGATTTTTATGGATGCCGAAAAAATGCTGGCGCAGTATGAACATATTGATACGGCGATTGTGCTGGCAAAGGAAGGCTGGCACGCAGGCGTTATCGGCATTGTGGCGTCGCGCCTGGTAGATAAGTACCATTTGCCGGTAATACTTATAAGCATTGACGGCGAGGTTGCCAAGGGCAGCTGCCGCAGCATACCGAGCCTTGATTTGTACCGTGCCATTGATGCGTGCAGCGGGCTTTTGGTGCAGTTCGGCGGGCATCATCAGGCGGCGGGGCTGACGGTAAAAACGGCAAATATTGAGGAATTCAAGCGGCAGTTCCGCACGGAGGTGGCGCGTACCTTAAAGCCGGAAGATTACCTGCCGGTGCTTAACGTAGACCTTTTGGTAGATAAGGATTACGTGCTTGATGTGCCGCTTTTAAACGAACTTAAGCTGCTGGAGCCTTACGGCAGCAGCAACCCGGCGCCGCTGTTTGCGTTTAAGGGCGCTGCGGTGCGTTATGCCAAAATTTTCGGTGCGGAAAATACGCATCTGCGTTTTTCTGCTTTGTACGGCGGGCAGCCTTACCAGTGCCTGATGTGGGGCGGAGCGGAAAATTACCCCTGCATGTATAACGGCGCGGAGGCAGACCTGGTGTTTATGCCGAAAATTAATGTATGGCAGGATAAGGAGAACGTTAATTTGCAGGTTGTTGATTTTGCCCAGAAGCTGGCAATTTACGATTACCGGCACGAAGAAATTAACAAGCAGGCCTTTGTAAAAAAACTTTTGCAAACCGAAAGTGATATACTTATTTATGTTAACGATAAAAAAGCCTTTTTGGAAAATACGGATATAGATGCAGCATTTGTAAGGGAATACGGCAGCTGCGAAGCGGCGCGTACCGTGGTGCTGTATGATTTGCCGGAGTGCGATGTTGCCGAATTTGCAGCATCGTTAAAAAAAGGCAGCCTTGGTTGCAGTTTATTTCTGTTGTATAATAATGTTGATTACGATAATGCGGTTGAAGCGCTGTTCAGGCGCTGCCCCAACCGTCTGCATCTGGCGGAAGCCTATAAAAAAATGGCCTGCCGCCTGAAAAAAGAAGTAATTGCTGATGAAGCCGTGCTTATTGCCGAATGCGGCATGGAGGAAATTTATTTAACGGTGTTTGAAGAACTGAATTTCATCAACCGCAGCGGCGGCAAGGTGAGCATGGCCGCCGTCAGAAAAAATAATCTGGAAAATTCTCCTGCCTTCAGGCAGGCTGAAGAAACCGGCCGTAAGATTTACAGGCAGTACCGTGCCAATATGCTTGCCTCTCCGCAGGTAATAGCGGGCGGGCACGGAAATTGATTGGGTAAGGATGTGGTTATATGCCGGAAACACATGTAATTAGCGTCGAAGAATTCTTCGAAATGATAAAAAAATATCTTAATGATAACCAGGTGGCATTTGTACATAAGGCCTATGACGTAGCTGCCAAAGCCCATGCCAATCAGCGCCGTAAATCGGGCGAGCCGTATATTATTCATCCGCTGGGCGTGGCCACGATACTGGCAGAGCTGCAAATGGACGAAACCACGCTTGCCGCAGCTTTTTTGCATGACGTTGTTGAAGATACCGAAACTACGCTTGACCAGTTGAAGGAAATGTTCGGCGTGAAGGTGGCAGACCTTGTTGACGGCGTTACCAAGCTCGGCAAAATCGAATATATCAGCAAAGAGGACCAGCAGATTGAAAACTACCGCAAAATGTTTCTGGCCATGGCCAAGGACATACGCGTTATTATGATTAAGCTGGCCGACCGCCTGCACAATATGCGCACCATGAAGTATATGCCGGTGCATAAGCAGCAGTCCATCTCGCGCGAAACAATGGAGGTTTACGCGCCGCTTGCACACCGCCTCGGCATTTACACCATTAAGTGGGAGCTTGAGGATTTGGCCTTCCGTTATATGGAGCCGGAAATTTACTATGACCTTGTGGAACAGGTTAAAGTAAAGCGCCGCGAAAGGGAAGCCATGATTCACGAGGCAATGGCGGAAATTAAAGAGCATTTGGACGAGCAGCACATTAAGTGTGAAATTCAGGGACGCCCGAAGAATTTTTACAGCATTTACAAAAAAATGCAGCGCGACCATAAAGAGCTCAGCGAAATTTACGATTTGCTTGCCATCCGCGTGCTGGTTGATACCGTTGCGGACTGCTACGGCACGCTGGGCGTTGTGCACAGCCTGTGGCGTCCGATTCCGGGGCGCGTAAAGGACTACATTGCCGTGCCGAAATCCAATATGTACCAGTCGCTGCATACCACCGTGCTGTACCATAACGGGCAGCCGCTGGAAATTCAAATCCGTACTTTTGAAATGCACCGCATTTCTGAGTTCGGTATTGCGGCGCACTGGCGTTATAAAGAAAGCGGCGGCAAGAGCAATATGCCGTCCGGCGGCGACAAGGACTTTGAAGCCAAACTTTCCTGGCTGCGCCAGCTTTTGGAATGGCACAAGGATATGAGCGATTCGCGCGACTTTGTAAACACGGTAAAAATGGATGTTTTTGCCGACGAAGTATTCGTGTTTACGCCGCGCGGCGACGTTATCGACCTGCCTGTTGGCAGTGTGCCGATTGACTTTGCTTACCGTATTCATACGGACGTAGGCAACCGCTGCGTTGGTGCGAAGGTTAACGGGCGCATTGTGCCGCTCGATTACAAATTAAGCAACGGCGATATCGTCGAGGTTATCACTTCCAAGCAGGCCACCGGCCCGAGCCGCGACTGGATGAACATTGTCGGTTCTTCCGATACGCGCAATAAAATCCGTTCGTGGTTCAAAAAAGAGCGCCGCGAGGAAAATATCGCCAAAGGGCGCGAGATGCTTGAAAAAGAAACCAAGCGCCTGGGTTATGATATTAAAGTGCTGCTTAAGGCAGACAAGCTTAAAACCGTGGCAGCTTCATTCCGCCTGGACAGCGAGGAAGCACTGTATGCCAGCGTGGGCTACGGCGGCGTAACGCTTAACGGCGTTATGAGCAAGCTGGTTGAGCTTTATAAAAAAGAGCAGAAGCTTACAGTTACCAAAGACCTTTCGCAGCTTTTGGCAGAGCTTAAACCGCGCCGCAGCAAGGCAAAGGCCAGCCACGGCATTCTCGTTAAAGGCGAGGAGGGCATTATGGTTAAGCTGGCGCGCTGCTGCAACCCGATTCCGGGCGACCCGGTAATAGGCTATATTACGCGCGGCAGCGGCATTTCCGTACACCGCACGGACTGCCCCAATGTTTTAAGCAACAATCCGGATGAGCAGCGCCGTTTGATTGAGGTATCGTGGGATATTACTACCGATGCCGTTTATAAAGTTAACATTGTTATCAACGCTTCCGACAGACCCGGCATGATGGCAGACATTATGCAGGTTACAAGTGAAGCCAAGCTGAACATTAACGCGCTTAACTGCCGCACCGACAAGCATAAAAACGCTTACATCACCATGGGGCTGGATATCAGCAATCTGGAGCAGCTTGATAACATTATGAATAAAATAAAACGCATGAAGGGCGTTTACAGTGTTGAACGCCAGGTTTCTTCAAGCGTGCACCACCTTTAATAACCGCTTTACAGGAGGATTTAGATGAAAATTATCGCAATGGAGGTTGGCTATATTGCCACCAACTGTTACATTGTAGTTAACGAAGAAACGCACCACGGCGTTATTATCGACCCGGGCGGAGATGCAGGCCGCATTATGGAAGCCGTGCAGAAAGAAAACCTTACCGTTGACGCCATATTTTTAACGCACGGCCACGGCGACCATATTATGGCGCTGGCAGAGGTTGCGGAAAAGACCGGCGCACCGGTGTATATCAGTAAGGAAGATGCGCCGATGCTGACAGACCCTGTGGGCAGCCTTGCCGCTTATATCGGCGGGGGAGCGCTTAAAAAAGCAGCCGATAAGTTTTATGCCGACGGCGACGAAGTGGAAGCAGCCGGCATTAAGTTTAAAGTGCTGGCAACACCGGGGCATACTCCCGGCGGCGTATGCCTTTTAACCGGCGGCGTTGTGTTCTGCGGCGATACAGTTTTTGCCGAATCAATCGGCAGGACGGATTTTCCCGGCGGTTCATACAAACAGCTTTTACAGTCCATTAAAGAAAAAATTCTTCCGCTTGACGACGACGTTAAACTTTTGCCGGGCCACGGGCCTGCTACTACGGTAGGATGGGAGAGACGCAGAAATCCGTTTCTGCAGTAACAGATGATTAAAGATTTCAGCACATTACGCAACAGCACCGCTTTTAAAGTGGCTGTGGCGGCATTTATATCGTTTATATTTTACCTGCTGGGCAACTTTCTGCTGCCGATACTTTTGGCGGTGGGGCTGGCATTTTTGCTGCACCCCGTTACCAAGCTGTTCGGCAAAATTACGCTGGGGCGCGGCACAATCCATCTTTCGCGCGTGGTAACAATTTTAATGGCGTTTGTGGCCTTTGGGGTTATTGTTTTCTGCGCCGTAACCTTTATTATTTTGCCGCTGTTCGGGCAGATTAACGCCCTTGTAGGTAAAATACCTGACTATACCACCAAAATGGATGCCGCAACTTTTGACTGGCTTTTGGAAGACCCTGCCAATTATCCGCGTCTGCCGCATAATATAGAAAGCCTTTTCGATTATATTACCAGCTGGCTGATGGGCTTTGTGGCAGCGGTTTTGCGCAACCTGTTAAAATCGACGCTTGACATTATTGCCAACCTTGTCGGACTGATTGTTGTGCCTTTCCTGGCATTTTACTTTTTAAAAGACTGGCGCGACCTGCGCGCAATGCTGATTAACTTTTTCAGCTATGAAGCGCAGCCGCGTGTGGCACATATTATTGATGAAATAGGCGTAACCTTAAGCTGCTACATTCAGGGGCTGGCACGCCTGAGCCTTATTGCAGGCTTTTGCATAGCCGTCGGCACAACGATTTTGGGCATTCACTATCCGCTTGTTTTTGGCCTGCTTGCCATCCTTGCGGAGATGGTGCCGGTTGTTGGGCCTCTTATCGGCGCCGTGCCTGCGGTGTTTATAGCGTATTCGCAAAGCCCGCAGTCGGCCTTTTATGTGGCGCTGTTTTATCTGGTGTTCTACCAGTTTGACGCCAATGTTTTAATGCCGCGCATTATCGGCAAAAAGATTGATTTACACCCGGTAATTTTAATTTTAAGCCTTTTAATCGGCGCCAAGCTGTACGGCATTTTGGGCATGCTGTTTGCCGTGCCGGTTGCCGCTGTGTACCGCGTTTTGTATAAAGAGCTGTGGCACAGCAGCGATGAACAGTTAATGGAAAAACAATGAAAGGATAATATGATGAATAGTTATGAAGTAACAAAAAAATTACTGCCCGTACAGGTGAGCGCAGTAACGGCGTTGTTGCAGAAAATACTTCAAAAACAATTAATTGGCGTATATTTATATGGCTCTGCTGTATTGGGCGGGCTTAAACACGAAAGTGATTTGGATATTTTGGTTGTTATTAAGGAGTATTTAAGCGAAGCACATCGTTTAACGCTTACAAAAAGGCTGCTTGAATTATCCGGGGAAATAGGAGATAAAAATAATCGTCCATTAGAAGTTACCATAGTAAGTGAACATATATTGACATTAACTGAAAAAATTCCCGAATGCGAATATATGTACGGGGAATGGTTAAGAGCCGATATAGAATCCGGAAAAATTCCGCAGCGTTATGTTGAACCGGATGTGATTTTACTTTTATTTCAGGCTCGGAGTAGCAGTATTGTTTTATATGGCGTTCCGGCAGAAAATTTGCTGCCGGAAATAGGATTTGAAAAAATTAATAAAGCAATTTTGCATTCTTTGCCTGCTTTAATGAAAACTATTAACGGTGATGAAAGAAATGTATTGCTTACGCTTGCCAGAATGTGGTATAGTTTGAGCAGCCAAAAAATTTGTCCAAAAGATATTGCTGCATATTGGGCGGCAGAAAATGTTCCTGAAGAATTGGCCTATCTTTTAATTATGGCAGCTGAAGGTTATATGGGTAAAATCAAAGATTTTTGGGAGGATAAAACAGAAGAATTAAATAAGCTTACAGATTTCCTTCAACAAAAAATAAAAGGTTTTGCTTAAATATCAGTATAAAAATTTTACTTGCTATATGTTTTGAAACACAGTTTATAGCTGTGTTTTCTTTGTTTGGTTGTAAAGTTTTGCTTAAAATGTTGAATATACTGCCATTGTTGTGGTACAATTAATAAGTATGTAAATTTATGGACAGAGTAAGCCGTAGAAGGCAGTGAGGAGGAATCAGCTTGCTTACTACTGCGCCAAGAGGCACAAAAGATATACTGTCGCAGGAAATTGAAAACTGGCGGTATGTAGAAGCCGTTATGCGCCGTATTTGCGCGCAATATGGCTATAAAGAAATAAGAACGCCGGTATTTGAGCATACCGAGCTGTTTAAACGCGGCATTGGCGATACCACCGATGTTGTTGAAAAAGAAATGTATACTTTTACCGACCGCGGCAACCGCAGCATTACACTGCGTCCGGAAAATACGGCGTCTGCCGTGCGCGCTTTCTGCGAACACAAGCTTTATGCAGAGCCTGCGCCGACAAAGCTGTATTATATCGGGCCGATGTTCCGCTACGACCGTCCGCAGGCAGGGCGTTACCGCCAGTTCCACCAGTTTGGCATTGAAGCGCTGGGCGTGGATACACCGGCGATTGACGCCGAGGCAATTTTGCTTGCTGTTACCATTTTAAAGGAACTGGGCTTAAAGGATTTGCACTTGAAAATCAATTCCGTGGGCTGCCCCAAATGCCGCCCGCAGCACAGAGCCAAATTGCAGGATTATTTCCGCCCGCATCTGGAAGAATTGTGCGATGACTGCAAATCGCGCTTTGAGCGCAACCCGCTGCGCCTTTTGGACTGCAAAGTGCCGCATGACCACGAACTTGCAGCCGGTGCGCCGAGCCTTGGTGACTGCCTGTGCGAAGAATGCCGCGCGCATTTTGAAGGCGTAAAAAAACTTTTAACTGCCGCAGGCATTGATTTTGAAGTGGACAACACTCTGGTGCGCGGGCTTGATTATTACACCAAAACCGCGTTTGAAATTCAGTATGTGCCGCTGGGCGCACAGAGCGCTGTATGCGGCGGCGGACGCTACGACGGCCTTGTTAAGGAAATCGGCGGCCAGGATGTTTCCGGCATCGGCTTTGCCATGGGCATGGAACGCATCCTTCTGGCGCTTGAAAGCCAGAACCTTTTGCCGGAGCATAAAGACGGCATCGACGCTTTTATCGTCTGCCCCAATCAGGATAATTTTGAACTGGCCTTTAAAACCGCTATCGCCTTAAGGCAGGCGGGGCTTAAAACCGAGTTTGACTTTATGGCGCGCAGCATGAAAGCGCAGATGAAGCAGGCCGGGCGCCTGAATGCCAAATTTGCCGTTATTTTTGGCGACGGTGAGCTGGAACGCGGTGCCGTAACCTTAAAGGATATGGCAAACAGTACACAAACAGAAATTCCTGTTGATGAAATAGTAACAATTTTACAAACAGAGGTGCAAAAGTATGAGTAATTTGAAACGCAATCATTATTGCGGCACGCTTGCCAAAGCCGACAACGAAAAAGAAGTTGTGCTTTGCGGCTGGGTTGCCAAAAGACGCGACCACGGCGGACTGATTTTTATTGACCTGCGCGACCGCAGCGGCATTGTGCAGGTAGTGGTTGACCCCGACCACGCCGGTGAAGATTTTGCCAAGGCAGAAGCTATCCGCAGCGAATATGTTATTAAAGTGCACGGCGTTGTACGTCTGCGCAGCGAAGAAACCATCAACCCCAACCTTGTTACCGGCGAAGTTGAAGTTGTAGCCAAAGAGCTGGAAGTTTTAAACAGCGCCAAAACCCCTCCGTTCTACATTCAGGACGGCATAGATGTTGACGAAAACCTGCGCCTTAAATACCGTTACCTTGACCTGCGCCGCCCGGAAATGCAGCGCAATTTAATGCTGCGCCACAAAGTTACCAAACTGATGCGCGATTATATGGACAACCATGATTTCTGCGAAATTGAAACTCCGATGCTGACCAAGAGCACTCCGGAAGGCGCACGCGATTACCTCGTACCGAGCCGCGTAAACCCCGGCAAGTTCTATGCTCTGCCGCAGTCCCCGCAGATTTTCAAACAGCTTTTGATGGTAGCAGGTATGGAACGCTACTTCCAGATTGTACGCTGCTTCCGCGATGAAGACCTGCGTGCCGACCGCCAGCCTGAATTTACCCAGCTTGATATTGAAATGAGCTTTGTTGACGCCGACGATATTATGGATATGACCGAAGGTTTAATCCGCCACGTATTTAAAGGCGCGCTTGGCGTAGACCTGCCGGAAAAATTCCAGCGCATGACCTGGGACGAAGCTATGGACAAATACGGCAGCGATAAGCCTGACCTGCGTTTCGGCATGGAGCTTATCAATATGACCGAAGCCGTTAAAGGCAGCGAATTTAAAGTATTTAACGATATTATTGATAAAGGCGGCATTGTTAAAGCCATTAACGTTAAGGGCGATGCCGGTATTCCGCGCCGCGAACTGGATGGCCTGGTTAATTTTGTTGCCATTTACGGCGCCAAAGGCCTGGCATGGATGCAGATTCAGCCGGACGGCAGCGTAAAATCTCCGATTGCCAAATTCTTCAGCGAAGAATACCTTGCAAACATTCTTAAAACCGCTGAAGCAGAACCGGGCGACCTGCTGCTCTTTGTTGCCGACAAGCCTTCCGTTGTTGCAGCCGCTCTCGGCGCACTGCGTATCGAAATGGCAAAACGCCGCGGCCTTATCGACGAAAACAAACTTGCCTTCACCTGGGTTGTTGACTTCCCGATGTTTGAATACAGCGAAGAAGAAAAACGCTATGTTGCAATGCACCATCCGTTCACCTCTCCGCGCGAAGAAGATATTCCTCTGCTTGCCACCGACCCCGGCAAAGTATATGCCAAAGCTTATGACATGGTACTTAACGGCACCGAAATCGGCGGCGGTTCCATCCGTATCCACAGACGCGACGTGCAGGACGCAGTATTCCATGCTATTGGCCTGAGCGAAGAACAAGCACAGGAAAAATTCGGCTTTATGATGGGCGCGTTTGAATACGGTGCTCCCCCGCACGGAGGACTTGCTTTCGGCCTCGACCGTTTGGTAATGATTATGGCAAAACGCGATTCCATCCGCGATGTAATTGCTTTCCCGAAAACCCAGAGCGCAAGCGATTTGATGTGCCAGGCTCCGAACGACGTAGAAGAAAAACAACTGCGCGAACTGCACATCCGCACCGTGCTTGTAAAAAAATAAGCTGATTTGCTTTAAACGTGCTGTAATTTAAGGCAGCGCACAGGCAAATTAAAAAATTAAAACAGCAAAACTAATAAATACCGGCTGCTTAACGGCGGCCGGTATTTTGCGTTGTGAGCATTTTTAAGTTATAATGAAGTTAATTATTGAAAATAAAAAGGAGAACACTATGGTAAGCTGCGCATTGCTTTATAATTTTACCGGCAAAAAAGCCGAAATGACAAAAATGGTCTGCATGATGATGAACATCCGCTTTAAAAGCGTAGGGCAGGAGGACTACCACCAGCCGCTTGGCGCATTATTAGGCATGGAAGATGTGCCGATGAAGGAAGCGAAAGCCGATAACGCGCCGATGGCGGAAGAAATGCTTTTGCTGCACGGCTTTGGCGCGGACAAGCTGCAAAAGTTTTTAACGGCTTTGCAGCGCGTGGGCGTTGGGCGCATTGATTTAAAAGCCATGCTTACGGAAAACAACCGTACCTGGAGCGGGCTTGATTTATACGAAGAATTGTGCCAGGAGCGCGATTATTTTAAACAGAAGGAAGAAGAAAAACGCAGGCAGCAGGCCGAAGATAAAAAATAACAGTGTAAAAAGCAAAAATCCCTGAAGTTCGTAGGAATTTCAGGGATTTAGTATATTTATAAAGCGTACTAATAAATTTTACACGCCGGTGCCGTCAAATTTGGGGATGAAATTCTCGCAGGCAGAATCATCCTCCTGCACAAAGCCGTCCTCAATGCCGCTGTCGAACAGGTACTGCTCAACTTCCTTATATTCTTCTTCCGTTACGCGGCGGTTAATTTCGGGGTAATCGGCGGCGCGCCCGCAGGGAATGTACTGGTGCATTAAGCTGAACATTACTTCGCCGGGCTTAAAGGTTTTGGCAACCCAGTCGATAACGCCTTTGGTGTTTTCAACCATGCCGGGCATTAACAAATGGCGGATGATGACGCCGCTCTGCATAATGCCGTCAGCGTTCAGCTTATAGGGGCCAACCTGCTTGTACATTTCTTTAATGGCGTCCGTGGCAATGCGGAAGTAGCTGGGCGCGTTGCTGTATTTTATGGCGGCAAGGTCGTCGCTGTATTTTAAATCGGGCAGCCAGATTTGCACTTTGCCTTTTAACTTGCGCAGGGTGTCCAGCGTTTCAAAGCCGCTGGTGTTGTACACAACCGGCACGGGCAGCGGTTCTTTAAGGCTTTCCAGCACGGCGTGGGTAAAATGGGTGGGCGTAACAAGGTTAATGTTGTTTGCGCCCTGGGCAATAAGTTCAAAATAAATTTCGCGCAGGCGTTCCACGGTAATTTCTTTGCCTTTGTTCATGCTGCTGATTTCGTAGTTCTGGCAGAATACGCAGTGCAGGTTGCAGCCGCTGAAAAATACGGTGCCGCTGCCTTTTTCGCCGCTGATGCATGGTTCTTCCCAAAAGTGCAGGGCGGCGCGGGCAACAATGGGTTTAATGCCGCAGTGGCACGAGCCGAAAATTCCTTCCGCGTGCATATCGGCAGGGCGGTCAACACCGCAGCGGTGCGGGCAAACATAACATTCCATTTATAACACTTCCTTTTAATTGCTGCTTTTTTATATTGTACCACATAACGGCGCGCAGCTGTACCCATATCAGTGCAAACCTTAAACTGCTTGCCGCTTAACAAAGAGTTACTTCTTTAACAGTGCCGCCGGAGCTATAATGTTTTTGTAAAGAAATATAAAAGAGGGGAACAACATGATTGTATGCGTTAATACTTACCGTGTAAAACCGGGCTTGCGCAGTGAACTTGTTAAGGAAATAACCGGTAAAAATATTCCGCAGGAGCTGCGCGCTTTACCGGGCAATTTGTATTTTAATTTTTCGACGGCGGTGGATGATGAGGATGTGCTGTACCTTACCGACGCATGGCGCAGCTTATCGCCACGGGGCGTGTTGCACCGGAACAGCTAATTACGCACCGTTACCACGGCATGGAGCATATAATTGATGCCATGAATTTGTTTTTGAACCACGACCGCAGCCTGATTAAGCCGGTTATTTATAATGATTAAGCGGTAAAGCTTGTGTATACCTAAATAACGGCATAGACAAAGCTGCGCCCATAAAAACTACACGGCAGTTTAATTAACAAGGCTGACACTTACAGCGCCTGCGGAACTCGCTGCGCTCAGACATCCTCGGCAAATGCCGCAAGTGCCACCGATTTTATGGCTGCCTGTTTTTATGATGTTGCAGTTTTGCCCATGCCGCTGTTTTTTATATCGCAAACGACGCATATTAAAGCTATACGGGAACGTGTATGGCTTTTTTATGTTAAGTAGTTTATAATTAAAATAATGTGGGGTGAGAATATGTTTTTGCAAGATAAAAATAAAGATTCGTTTTTAAAGAAAACTTCTGAACAAATTGAGGACAGAGTTGATGAAGCAATTTTTGAAGAAGCGTATGAAGAACATCTTAAAAATGGCAAAAAGAGCAGACCTGTTTCGGAACTTTGGAAAGAAGCAGGTATTTGATATAAAGTTTACAATTTGCAGCGGCTATAATTTGACAAAAAACAACTGCAACTATATAATTTAAATATAAAGGCCATATAACTGACGGAAGTGGGTTAACCACATGGAGTATGGCCGGATTGAAGCCGACCGTCTGGGCAAACATAGTCCGGAAGTGCCGGCATTTTTAATTTACAGGGAGGAATTAACGTGAAGGAACTGCAATTAAAGTATGGCTGCAACCCTAACCAGAAAAAGGCACGTATTTTTATGAAAGACGGCGAGCTTCCTATTGAAGTGTTAAACGGCCGCCCCGGATATATTAACTTTTTGGACGCATTCAACAGCTGGCAGCTTGTAAAAGAGCTGAAAGAGGCAACAGGCCTTCCCGCAGCGGCTTCTTTTAAACATGTAAGCCCCGCAGGCGCAGCAGTTGGCCTGCCTTTAAGCGATACCCTGAAAAAGATTTATTATGTTGACGACCTTGAACTCAGCCCGCTGGCAAACGCTTATGCCCGTGCGCGCGGTGCGGACAGAATGTCGAGCTACGGCGATTTTGTAGCACTCAGCGATGTTTGCGACGTGCAGACCGCCAAAATGCTGGCGCGCGAGGTTTCCGACGGCGTTATCGCTCCCGGCTACACCGACGAAGCACTGGAAGTTTTAAAAACCAAACGCAAAGGCACTTACAACATTATTAAAATTGACCCCGATTACAAACCGGCACTGACCGAAACCAAAGAAGTGTTTGGCATTACTTTCGAGCAGGACCGCAACGAAGCCAAAATTACGGCAGAGCTGCTTGAAAACCGTCCGACCAAAAACAAGGAAATTCCCGAAAATGCTCAGCGCGACCTTTTAATTGCGCTTATTACCTTAAAATACACGCAGTCCAACTCCGTATGCTACGTTAAAGACGGCCAGGCAATCGGCATCGGCGCAGGCCAGCAGTCCCGCGTACACTGCACGCGCCTTGCAGGCAACAAAGCCGATATCTGGTGGCTGCGCCAGAACCCGAAAGTTCTGGCACTGCCGTTTAAAGAAAACATCCGCCGCCCGGACCGCGACAACACCATTGACGTTTACATTTCCGACGACTATGAAGATGTGCTGGCAGACGGCGTATGGGAAAACTTCTTTACCGAAAAGCCGGAGCCTTTAACCCGCGAGGAGAAAAAAGCATGGATTGCCCAGCTTAAAGGCGTATCGCTCGGCAGCGATGCATTCTTCCCGTTCGGTGATAATATCGAACGCGCGCAGCGCAGCGGCGTTGAATATATCGCGCAGGCAGGCGGCAGCATCCGTGACGACAATGTTATTGAAACCTGCGATAAATACGGCATTGCCATGGCATTTACCGGGCTCAGGCTGTTCCATCATTAATTTAAAATTCAGCAAAAATTTAGATAACTTTGTTAAAAGTTGTTGAGCAAAAGCCGATTTTGTGGTACAATACTGAAAGTGTAATGTCAAAAAAAGCTACAGCTTTTAACATAAGGAGGACAAAATGGAATTTGCATTAACCGAAGAACAACTTGAACTGCAGGAAATGGTAAGGGAATTTGTTGCCAAAGAAATTACCCCTTACGCTGCTGAAATGGACAGAGAAAACCATGCCAGAGAAGGACTGATGGAAAAAGCTGCCGATATGGGGCTTTTGAACGTAGTTGTTCCTGAAGAATATGGCGGAATGGGCCTTGACAGCGTTACTGTTGCCGTTATTTACGAAGAACTCGGCAAAGGCTGCGCAGGCGTTGCTACTTCTATCGCTGCAAATTCTCTTGCGTCCTATCCGATTCTGCTTGCAGGCACCGAAGAACAGAAAAAAGCTCACTGCGACCTTTTGAACGAAGGCAAACTTGCAGCTTTTGCTCTTACCGAACCGGGCGCAGGTTCTGATGCAGGTGCGGTTTCCACTTCCGCAGTTAAAGACAAAGAAGCAGGCACCTACACCCTTAACGGTGCCAAAGCATTCATCACCAACGGCGGCATTGCCGATACTTATCTGGTATTTGCCAATACCCGCAAAACCGGCGGCATCCGCGGCTTAACCGCGTTTATCGTACCGAAAGGCACTCCGGGTTTTTCCGTTGGCAAAAAAGAAGACAAAATGGGCATCCGCCCGTCCAATACCTGCGAACTGATTCTGCAGGACGTTGTAATTCCCGAAGCTAACCGCGTAGGCCGCGAAGGCGAAGGCTTCCGCATTGCCATGAACACTCTTGACAATGCACGCCCGTTTGTTGGTGCTGTTTCCGTAGGTTTGGCACAGGCTGCACTTGACTGCGCAGTTAAATATGCCAAAGAACGCAAACAGTTCGGCCAGCCGATTGCTTCCTTCCAGATGATTCAGAACATGATTGCCGATATGGCAATGCGCATTGAAGCTGCCCGCATGCTGGTTTACAAAGCCTGCTGGATGCGTGACCAGGGCATGGAATTCAGCAAAGAAGCTGCTATGGCAAAATGCTATGCAGCCGATACTGCTATGGAAGTAACCACAAACGCTGTACAGATTATGGGCGGTTACGGTTACAGCCGTGAATATCCGGTAGAAAAAATGATGCGCGACGCAAAAATTATGCAGATTTACGAAGGCACCAACCAGATTCAGCGCCTCGTTATCGCAAACAAAATTATATTCTGATTTTAAGCATACTGCCCGCTGCCGCTATGACAGCGGGCTTTTGTAATTTATGGCTGATTGAAAATAATTAAAGAGTAGTTTATAATAAGCATATAGCTTTATGTATAAATAAACAGTAAAGGTGAAACTATGTGGCTTTTTGTGCTGCCGCTTGCGGTAGTTATTTTAGACCAGTTTTCCAAATATATCGTAGTGGAAAACATGGCACTGGGAGAAAGCATTCCCATTATTGAAGAAGTTTTTCATTTAACGTATATTTTAAACCCCGGTGCGGCATTTGGAATGTTCGCCCATAACCGCCTGTTTTTTATTGCTATTGCCGTTATCGTAATCGGCATCATTATTTGGGCGCGCAGGGAAATTTTAGCGTCGCCGTGGGAAGTTAAAGCCGGCTGCGGCCTGTTTTTGGGCGGGGCAATAGGCAATTTAATTGACAGGGCGCGGCAGGGGCTGGTTATTGACTTTTTCGATTTCCGCATCTGGCCGGTGTTTAACATAGCAGATATTGCAATTTGTATTGGAGTTGGACTGATAATATGGAATTTACTGAAGACGGAATTGAAGCGGGATTAGAAACCGTAACGGCAGAAGCGGAGGACACCGGTACAAGGGCTGACGTGTTTCTGGCGGCAAAACTCGGCGTTTCGCGCAGCAATATGCAGAAGCTTTTGGAGGATGGGCGCGTAAAACGCGGCGAAAAAATTATAAAAGCCAATTACAAAGTACGCGCCGGAGAAATGTTTGTGGTGGATATTCCCGAACCGGAGCCGATTGAAGCCGTACCGGAAAACATTCCGCTGGATATAATTTATGAAGATGACGATGTGGTAGTGCTTAACAAAGCGCGCGGCATGGTGGTGCATCCTGCGCCGGGCAACTACACCGGCACGCTGGTAAACGCACTGCTTTACCATTGCAGCAATCTTTCGGGCATTAACAGCGCCATCCGCCCGGGCATTGTACACCGTTTGGATAAGGATACCAGCGGCATTATGATTGTTGCCAAAAATGACGCGGCGCATATTTCGCTTTCACAGCAGATACAGAGCAAAAACGCTGTGCGCACTTACCTTGCCGTGGTGCGCGGCAATATTAAAACCGACAGCGGCACGATAGAAACGCAGATTGCCCGCGATAAAACCGACCGCAAAAAAATGGCTGTGGTTAAAGAGGGCGGGCGTGACGCTATTACCGATTACGAAGTGCTGGAGCGCTTCGGCAAATACACGCTTGTGCGCTGCAAGCTTCGTACGGGGCGCACGCACCAAATCCGCGTGCACATGGAATATCTGGGCTATCCGCTTGTGGGCGACCCTAAGTATTCGCCCATGAAAACGCCGTTTGGCATAAAAGGGCAGGCGCTGCATTCGCACACGCTGGAATTTACGCACCCGCGCACCGGCGAACGCATGAAGTTTGAAGCGCCGCTGCCTGAGGACATGCATAAAATAATTACCCGTTTACATAACGGTCAATTTTAAATTTGGGGTGAAAACAATGAGCAATATTGTTAAGAAAAACGTTATTATGGACAGCGAAGCCATCAGAAGGGCGCTCGTCCGCATTGCGCACGAAATTATCGAGAAAAACAAAGGCGTTGAGGACGTTGTTATCGTCGGCATCCGCACACGCGGCGTACCTTTGGCACAGCGCATTGCCGCCGAAATTAACGCTATTGAAAACTGCGAAATGACGGTAGGCATGCTTGACATTACCCTGTACCGTGACGACCTTTCCACGCTTGGTTACAACCCTGTGGTGCATGGCACCGATATTAACTTTGATTTAAGCGGCAAGCACGTTGTGCTGGTGGATGACGTTTTATATACCGGCCGTACAATCCGCGCTGCCCTTGACGCCGTTATCGACATGGGCAGGCCTAAAACAATTCAGCTTGCCGTGCTGGTAGACCGCGGCCATAAAGAGCTGCCCATCCGTGCGGATTACGTTGGCAAAAACGTGCCTACTTCGCAGAAAGAAACCATTGAAGTTGTGCTTAATGAAATTGACGGCACCGATGAAGTTTACATTGGTGAACGCGTAGATTAAAGGCAGTTAGTTACAGAGGAGGGGTAACTATGGCTAAAACACCGTTTGAACTTCGCAATGAAGTACTGGCACAGCGCGTTGTAAAAAATTTGCAGCGCCGTGCTTTTGATGCCTGCTATTGTGCAACGAAGGAAGAAGCACTGGCAAAGGCTTTAAGCCTGATTGACAAAGAGCAGTGCGTATCCTGGGGCGGCAGTATGACTTTGGAAGAAATGGGCCTTTTGGAAACCTTGCGTACGCAGGGCTACAACATTATTGACCGCGATACCGCAAAAAGCCAGGAAGAACGCCTGGAGCTTCTGCGCAAGGCGCTTACCTGCGATACCTATTTTATGAGCACCAACGCCATGAGCGAGGACGGCGTGATGGTAAATATCGACGGCACCGGCAACCGCGTGGCGGCAATGGTATTCGGCCCTAAAAGCGTAGTTGTTATTGCCGGCATCAACAAAGTGGTAAAAAGCTATGAGGACGCTGTGGCACGCGCACGCAACCTGGCAGCGCCGGTTAATGTACAGCGCTTTGCCAATTTTAACCCGCCGTGCAAAAATAACGGGCACTGCTTTAACTGCACCGCGCCCGACAGCATCTGCAACTTTATTTTAACCACCCGCAAAGGCAGCACCATGAACGCTCCTGCGCCGCGCATTAAAGTAATTCTTGTCGGCGAAAGCCTTGGTTATTGATAAAAACCGCATAAGTCAATTATAAAATCCCTGCATGAAAGTGCGGGGATTTTTTGCTGAAAAAAATTAAAAATTTTTGTAAAAAAGACTTGCATTTTTGATAAAGCTGTATTATAATAACTCTTGTGTTCAGGAGAGCTGAGCACAAGGTAACTCCGGGATAGTGTAATGGTAGCACAAATGACTCTGGATCATTTTGTCTGGGTTCGAGTCCTAGTCCCGGAGCCATTTTTTTACGGCGCTATGGTCAAGAGGCTAAGACGTCGCCCTCTCAAGGCGAAATCACGGGTTCGATTCCCGTTAGCGCTACCAAATGGCTGACAATTTTTTTACGATAAATAAGCTCTGATATTTAAGTATCAGGGCTTTTGTTATTTTTAGGCAAAAGTAAAAGCAGTGCCGCAATAACGGTACTGCTTTTAAAGTTTACGCTGGTTTAAGTTAATGTATTTTTAATTCAGCGGTATTATATTTTATTTATTCCAGTTCCTTTAAAATATCGGGGAAGGGCTGGAGCGTACGGCGCAGAATGCCGTTAATATAGGCAATGGCAATGCCGTAGTTGGTAATGGGCACGCCCTGGTTTTTGGCGCAGCTTATGCGGTGCTGCATTTCTTTTTCGTTAAGCATGCAGGCGCCGCAGTGAATAATTATTTTGTACTTGGTTAAATCTTCGGCAAAGGCAGTGCCGCTTGTCCATTCAAAGGCAGGTTCTGCACCGGTAAATTTCCTAATCCACGCCGGCAGCTTTACGGTGCCGATATCGTCGCACTGGCGGTGGTGCGTGCAGCCTTCGCTGATTAAAATGCGGTCGCCGTCTTTAATACGCTTCAGCATATTTACGCCGCGCACCGCTTCTTTTAAATCGCCTTTGTAGCGTGCAAATAAAATGGAAAATGATGTCAGTAAAACATCATTTGGCACCGTTTTGGCAACAAAGCCGAAAACCTGGCTGTCGGTAATGATGATTTTTGGTTTTTCTTTCAGAGCGGCAAGGCAGCTTTCGAGCTGCTTGTCCTGCGTTACAAAGGCCGTTGCCCCTGCGTCCAAAAGCCCGCGTATAACCTGCTGCTGCGGCAGTATAAGCCTGCCTTTTGGGGCGGCGCTGTCTACCGGCACAACCAGTACGGCGGTATCGCCGGGGTTTACCAGGTCGCCTACAAGATGCTGCGTACTTTTTTTATCCGGCACAAGGGCGGCAAGGGCAGTGCGCAGTTCCGCAATATTTCTGCCGCTGACGGAACTTACGGCCATACATTTTACGCCGAGGATTTTTTCGTAATTTGTCAGGTCTGCTGCGGCTTCCGCTTTGGTAAAAACGGCTATAACCGGCAGCTTTTTTTCTTTAATGCGCGCAAGCAGCGCCGTATCTTCCTTATCAGGCCCAAGCGTGCTGTCGATAACGAGAATGGCAATATCGGTTTTGTTAAGTACCTGTACTGCTTTTTGTACACGCTGCGTGCCGAGCTCTCCTTCGTCGTCAATACCCGGGGTATCAATAATCATAACGGGGCCGAGCGGCAGAATTTCCATGGCCTTGTAAACGGGGTCGGTGGTAGTGCCTTTGGTGTCGGATACTATGGCGAGGTTTTGACCTGTAATGGCATTAATAAGGCTTGATTTGCCGGCATTGCGCTTGCCGAAAATGCCTATGTGGATGCGTTCCGAGGATGGGGTAGCGTTTAAATCCATAATAAAAGCCTTCTTTCTTACAAAAAAAGCACTGCATGGCGCAGTGCTTTGGTGTTAGTCAACAAGTTCCAGGCGCGGATTCGGCAAATGCCTGCGTCCCTGTTTGGCACATTCTTTGCCGTCTACCATAACTATATCGGCGGTAAAGTTAATGTTGCCGTCAAACAGGCTGCTGCCAACCGCATAAGTGTCAACCGGTACGCCGGCTGCTTCAAATTCGCGGATGCGTGCCGGGTTAAAGCCGCCGGAAACGATAATTTTTACATAATCAAAGCCTTCGGCATCAAGCGCGCGGCGCACGTTCCATACCAGCTCCTTGCATACGCCGGTGGGGTTAAACATGCCAAGCTGGCCAAGCAGGCTTTTATCTACCATTGTTCCGCTGGTATCAAGGCGTACGCCTGCAAGATTTCTGCCAAGTTTGCGGGCAACGGCAAGGGCGGTGTTCACGCAGTCGTTGTCAAAATCAACCAGTGCAATGCGGGCAATTTTCGGGTCAACATATTTGTCAAAGGCTTCGGTTGCGGCAACGGTATTGCCGTTGTACGAAGCAATTAAAGCGTGGGGAATTGTGCCCAGTCCTTTGCCGCCGCTGGCAAGAGCGTTGGCGTCGGTGGAAAAGCCTTTAATGCCGCCGATTTTGGCTGCATAGCCGTCGCATTCCTGGGTCTGCCAGGTATCGTAGCGCGCGGGGAAGAACAGCACCGGCTTGCCGTTTGCAGCTTCTACCGTGCGGCGCACGTTGGTGGCAATGCGGCTCTGGCGTGCCAGAATGCCGAGGTAAACAGTTTCCAGATGGGCAAAGTCGGCAAGGTCGCCTTCAATGGTCATCAGGGTTTCCCAGGGCTTAACCTCGTCGCCGTCATGCAGGGCATGGATGGTGATGTTTTCGGGATTGTGGGCGCAGGTTTTAATCAGCGCTATAGTTTCGTCAATGCCGCATACAACGACATTTTCGCGGGTAAACACCTGCATCATAACGCGCGGGTGATGATTGTCGCCGTTTAAAATTTCTTCGGTACGCAGAAAATAGGCGTCCGAATAATAACCGGATTTAATTTTTTCAACGGGAAAATGAAAATGTTCAACAGGTAAACGTTTTTGCATAATAGCCTCCATTTAAAATTACAAATATAAAATTATGGTTAATTTCTTTACTAATTGTTATTTATGATATATGATTTTGATAACAGGTTCAAGTTTTTTTACAAAATTTTTTCAAGAGGTTCGTTAAATGGCTGCATCAGCATGCAAATATACAATACTCCTGCTTTCGGCTCCGCTTGGCAGCGGCCATAAAATGGCGGCCGAAGCGCTGGAGGAGGCGTTTAAAAAACACGGCAACGTTAAAGTGGTTAACGGCAGTGCTTTCGATTTCTTCCCAAAGTGGCTGGGCAACATTATTTTGGGCGGCTACATCGGCATTTTAAAGCATATTCCGAAACTGTACGATATAGCGTACCACTGGAGCAACACCGGCAATAATTCTTTCTGGCTGCGCGATTTTTTAAACCTGCTGCTTTCTTATCTGGCGCAGGGGTTCATCAAAAAAACGGCGCCGGATGCGGTAATTGTAACGCACCCCACGCCGGCAGGAGTTATGGCACAGTACAAAAAACGCTGCGCGCCCGGGCTTTGGCTTGGTGCGGTAATAACCGATTTTAACTTTCACCACTGGTGGATTTATAAAGGGCTGGACGTTTATTTTACGGCGGACGAATCAATCCAGCCGCCGCCGGAACTCGGCATACCTGCCGTTGTAACGGGCATACCTGTGCGCAGTGCCTTCAGCGCGCCTTTTGAGCGCGAAAAGTGGCGCAGCAGGCTGGGCTATGCCGCCGATGATACCTTATGCCTTGTAATGGGCGGGGGCGACGGGCTTTTGCCGATGCCGGAGCTTTTGCGCGCGCTTACGGAATGCCGCGATATTAAAGGCTTAAAAATAGCTGCCGTAACGGGACATAACAGGAACTTAGCCGAAAAACTGAAAAAAATGGCGCTGCCCGGCGTAATGGTGCTTGATTTTATAGCGGAGCTGCCCCAGCTTCTGCGCAGTGCCGATATTGTAATAAGCAAGGCCGGCGGGCTTACTGCGGCGGAAACCCTTGCTATCGGCACAGAATTTATTTTATATGACCCATTGCCGGGGCAGGAGGTGCGCAACGCCGGTTACCTGTGTGAAAAATGCGAAGCAAAAATTGCCGCAACGCCGCAGGAGATTTGCGGCTTTGTAAAAAAATATGCGGAGCTTGGCACGGAAGAAAAAAACAGCCTGCGGCGCAGGCGCAGGGCGGCTTACGGCAAACCCTACGCGGCAGACGCAGTGGCAGATTTTGTACTGAAAACGCTTGACGGGCTTGACCATAACTGATTTAGCAATTATAATGAAGTGAATTTGCGGATACAATACAGTATGGAGTGTGCTGCTTGGATAAATACTATTTTGCCGCGCTGTTTGCAGCCTTTGGCTCGCGCAGCGCAGAAATTGCAGAAGCGGCGGCTAAGTTTAAAAGCCCTGCCGAAGCATATATGGCTCCGCCGGAAGCATGGGCGGAAGCCGGAATTGATGAAAAAACAGTTAGTAAATTTATTGCCGGAAGGGATTTTAATTATCCCGCCTGGCTGAAAGATTTTTGTTTGAATAACGGCGTAACAATTTTAACGCCGGAAGACGATGCTTACCCTTACAGCTTAAAGCAAATCGCATCGCCCCCGCAGGTGCTGTACGTTAAGGGCAGCCTGCCCGATTTACGCGGCAGCATCGGCATTGTCGGTTCGCGCGAGGCTTCGGGCTATGGCCTTAAGGCTGCCGATGCCTTTGCGGCAGACCTTGCAGCGGCAGGCGTTGTTATTGTAAGCGGCGGCGCCAGAGGCATAGACACGGCTGCGCACAGGGGCGCACTGGCGGCAGGCGGCATAACCGTTGCCGTTTTGGGCTGCGGCATTGACATTGCCTACCCGGCAGCCAATAAAAATTTATTTGCACAAATTTGTGAGCGCGGCGCGCTTGTTACGGAATACCCTCCCGGAACACCGCCTGCTGCGTATAATTTTCCGGCGCGCAACCGCATAATTAACGGCATGACGCACGGCATACTTGTGGCGGAAGCCGCTAAAAAAAGCGGCGCCATGATTACCGCCGAATATGCGCTTGAAGAAGGGCATGAAGTTTACTGTGTGCCCGGCAGCATTTTTCTGCCAACGAGCATTGGCTGCCACAGCCTTATAAAAAGCGGTGCGCAGCTTGTAGACAGGCCGGAGGACATACTTGAAAGCCTCAAACTGGCAAGCTTCCCTCAGCAGCCGGCGTTGTTCGCCAGCGGGAACGGGGAAGATGAACTTGATGATAACGCAAAAGCGGTTTTAAAAATTTTAAGCTTTGAACCGCTTTCGCTTGAAGAAATACTTGAAAAAAGCGGCCTTGGGCTGGCGGAAGCCGGCATGGGGCTTTTGGATTTGGAGATGCGCGGCAAGGTGGCGCAAACCGCCGCCCGCAGTTATTACCTGCTTTAGGAGGACGTTTAATGGCTAAAAACCTGGTTATTGTGGAATCTCCCGCCAAATCAAAAACAATAGAAAAATTTCTGGGGCGCAATTATACTGTGCGCGCTTCCATGGGGCACCTGCGCGATTTGCCGAAAAGCATTTTCGGCGTGGATGTAGAAAACGGATTTCAGCCCAAGTACATCAATATCCGCGGCAAGGGCGAACTGATAAAGGAATTGAAAACGGCAGCCAAAAAGGCTGATAAAGTTTATATCGCAACTGACCCTGACCGCGAAGGAGAAGCTATTGGCTGGCATCTGGCATATATTTTGGGGCTTGACCCTGAAAGCAGCTGCCGCATTGAGTTTCATGAAATTACGCCGGGCGCGGTAAAAGAGGCATTGAAGCACCCGCGCAAGATTGACCTTGACATGGTTGACGCCCAGCAGACGCGCCGCATTATCGACCGCATTGTGGGCTACCAGTTAAGCCCGCTTTTGTGGCGCAAAATACGCAAAGGGCTCAGCGCCGGGCGTGTGCAGACCGTAGCCGTAAAAATTATCTGCGACAGGGAAAAGGAAATTGCCAATTTTGTGCCGCAGGAATACTGGACTATTACAGCACGCCTGCGCGAAAATGACAAAGCGCCTGTTTTTGACGCTGACGTTATTAAATTTAACGGCAAGAAGCTTGAAATAAATAACGCGGAAGAAGCTGCCAAAACGGAAGCGGCGCTGAAAGAAGCCGCCTACGTTGTTGAAAAGGCAGACAAAAAAGAACGCAAGCGCAATCCGCTGCCGCCGTACACTACCAGCAGCCTGCAGCAGGATGCCGTTAAAAAACTGAACTTTTCTACCAAAAAAACCATGCTGCTGGCACAGCAGCTTTATGAAGGCGTAAATGTCGGCAAGGGCGGCGCCGTCGGCCTTATTACTTATATGAGAACCGACTCCGTGCGTCTTTCTGATGTGGCTACGGCAGAACTGCGCAGCTTTATAGGCAGCACCTACGGCGCGGAATATGTACCGGCAGGCGTTAATGTTTACAGCAGCAAAAAGAACGCGCAGGACGCGCATGAAGCCATCCGCCCGACCTCTGTGGAACGCACGCCGGAAGCGGTGGCGCAGTACCTTACCAAAGACCAGCTTAAACTTTATACCTTAATCTGGAAACGTACCGTTGCCTGCCAGATGAAAGCCGCCGTATACGACGTTACAACTCTTTTAATCGGCGCGGCGGGCTACCAGCTGCGTGCAGGCGGGGCAGTGCTTAAGTTTGACGGCTTTTTAAAATTAAGCGACAAAAAAGAACTGGCAGGCGAGAAGGAAAAAGAAGTTCCGTATCTGCTGGAACAAACGCCGCTCAAGCTGCATAAACTTATGCCGGCAGAGCAGCACTTTACCGAGCCGCCTCCGCATTTTACCGAAGCAACGCTTGTTAAGGAACTGGAAGAAAAAGGCATAGGCCGCCCGAGTACCTATTCGCCTACCATTCAAACCATTCTTGACCGCGGTTATATCGTTAAGGACGGCAAAAAACTCGTTTCCACCGAGCTTGGCGAACTGATAGTCAACATGCTGACTACTTATTTTAAAGATATTATCAACATTCCGTTTACGGCAAACCTTGAAACCGAGCTTGACGAAATTGCCGAGCACGAAGCCAATAAGGAAACCGTTCTGGAAAACTTCTACGAGCCTTTTTCACATCTTCTGCAAAAGGCAGATAAAGAAATAGAAACCGTTGAAGCGCCGGTGGAAGTAAGCGATGTAAAATGCGAAAAATGCGGGCGCATGATGGTATATAAGCAGGGCCGCTACGGCAAGTTTCTGGCATGCCCCGGTTTTCCGGAATGCCGCAATACCAAGCCGATACTGAAAAAAATCGGCGTAAAATGCCCGGACTGCGGCGGCGATATTATCGAGCGCAAAACCAAAACACGCAAGGTATTTTACGGCTGCTCCAACTATCCGGAGTGCAAGTTTACCTCCTGGGACAAGCCGACAGAACAGCATTGCCCCAAATGCGGACATATTTTATATGAAAAAACAGACAGAAACGGCAACAAAAAGTTATTCTGCACAAACGAAAACTGTGAAGATGCCGTAAAAACTTATAAAGGAAAGGCGGCAGCCAATGCAAAAAGTAAATGAGCCGGTACACGTTATCGGCGCAGGGCTGGCCGGGTGCGAGGCTGCATGGCAGCTTGCGCAGCGCGGCGTGCCGGTTATACTGTACGAAAAAAGGCCGCTTAAATCGGACGCGGCACATAAAACCGATAAATTTGCAGAGCTTGTGTGCAGCAATTCGCTGCGCGCAGGCAATATAGAAAACGCCGTCGGGCTTTTAAAAGAAGAAATGCGCCGCCTTGATTCCGTTATTATGGCCTGCGCCGACGAACATAAAGTTCCGGCAGGCGGGGCTTTGGCGGTAGACCGCGAAGGCTTTGCAGAAGCGGTTACGCAGAAAATTAAAAATCATCCGTTAATTACGGTTAAAAACGAAGAAGTTACAAGCCTTGCGGCACTTGAAGGCGTTGTGATTACCGCTACCGGCCCGCTGACGGACGGCGCGCTGGCAGAAGAAATTGCGCAGCTTGCCGGTGAAGATTACTTTCACTTTTTTGATGCGGCAGCGCCGATAGTAACAGCAGATTCCCTTGATTACAGCAAGGTTTACCGTGCTTCGCGCTACGATAAGGGCGATGCAGATTACTTAAACTGCCCCTTTGAAACCAAAGAGGAATATGTTGCCTTTTGGGAGGCGCTGCGTACGGCAGAGCTTGCCCCCGTAAAGGATTTTGAAAAAGAAGTGTTTTTTGAAGCCTGCATGCCTATTGAAGAAATGGCGCGCCGCGGAGAAGACACCATGCGTTTCGGGCCGTTAAAACCGGTTGGGCTGGTGGACAAGCGCACCGGCAAAGAGGCTTATGCCGTTGTGCAGCTGCGGCAGGATGACGCTGCGGCTTCGCTTTATAATATCGTAGGTTTCCAGACTCACCTTAAATGGGGCGAGCAGAAGCGTGTATTCGGCATGATTCCGGGGCTTGAAAATGCAGAGTTTGTGCGTTACGGCGTAATGCATAAAAATACCTACATCAATTCGCCCAAACTTTTAAATGCCGATTTCAGCCTGCGCACTCAGCCGCGTTTATTCTTCGCCGGTCAGTTCACCGGTGTGGAAGGCTATGTTGAATCGGCAGCGTCCGGGCTTATGGCAGGCATCCATGCCGCACGCAGGGTGCTGGGGCAGCCGCCGGTTGATTTTCCGCCGGAAACGGCGCATGGGGCACTGGCGCATTACATCAGCAGCCCGGAAATTAAAAATTTCCAGCCGATGAATGTTAATTTTGGCTTAATTCCGCCGCTCGGCAAGCGCGTGCGCGGCAAAAAGATAAAAAATGCAATGATTGCCGAAAGGGCGCTTGAAGCACTGGCAGAGGTGCAGAAACAATTAAATACCGGGCTTTAAAATGCGGTAAAATATGAGGCAGCGGCTTTAAAACCGCTGCTTTTTGCGTTTTTGGGCGTTACAAAAAATAAAAACGCAGAAAATTTAAAAAATATGGATAGCAATTATTGAAATTGTTTAACAATTATGATACTATAATTTTACTTTAAAAGAGGGATATTTATGAAAGAAGCAGCAAACGCATATCCGGAAGTGCATAAATTTTTGCAGTACCTTGCAGTTGAAAAAAATACTTCTGCGCTTACGGTAAAAAATTATGCGGCAGATATAGACATATTTGCCGGATTTTTAAAAACACGTTATCCCGGCGGCTTTAACTGGCAGGAAATAAACGTGCTGGATATCCGTTCCTATCTGGCTGACATGAACGGCAAAAAATATGCGCGCACAACTATTGCCCGCAGAATATCCGCCCTGCGTTCTTTTTATAAATACCTGCAAAGAGAAAACAATGTAAAGCAGAATCCTTTTGTAAAAGTGCGGACGCCGAAACTGGAAAAACACCTGCCCGTATTTTTGGAGGAATTTGAAGTTAACGAGCTTTTGGAACTGCCAGATACAACAGGTGAACTGGGCCTGCGTGACCAGGCAGTGCTGGAACTTTTGTATGCCACCGGCTGCCGTGTTTCGGAGCTGGTAGGGCTTACGCTTGATACGATTGACCTTGGAAATATGTTTGTGCTGCTGCACGGCAAAGGCAACAAAGACAGGCTGGTGCCTATTGGCCATACCTGCCGCGAAGCCGTAGAAAAATACCTTAACGGGGCAAGGCAGGCCTTAATGGCACGCTATAACGCCGCACCGCACGATAAACTGCTGGTTAACCGCCTGGGCGGGCCGCTTACGGACCGCAGCGTACGCCGCATACTTGATAAATATATTAAAAAGCTGGCCTTAAGAAAAAATGTTTCGCCGCATACAATACGGCATACCTTTGCCACTCATTTGCTGGACCACGGTGCGGATTTGAGGGCGGTGCAGGAGCTTTTGGGCCATGCTAATCTGTCAACTACTCAGATTTATACGCATGTAACGACGGAGAGGATTACTTCTGTTTATGAGAAGAATTTCCCGCGCGCGTAGATTGGAGGGGCTATTGTGGAACTTTTAGAAAAAACAAGAAAAATCAACAAATTGCTTCAGCGCGGTGAGAAAGTGGAATTTAATGCCATTGCCCGCCTGCTGAAAGACGTTATAGTGGCCAATGTCTATATTGTCGGCCGTAAGGGCGGCATTAAAGGCTATGCGCTGCTTGACGATTTTGAATGTGATATTATGCGCGAGCAGGTGCTTGATGTAAAGCGTTTTCCTCCGTCTTACCTTAATTTTATAATGGAAACAAGGGAAACTGTTTCCAATATCGGCCATGTAAACGAGGAATGTTCCTTTTTAAAGGGCACCAAATGCTATTTTGGCGACAAGCGTACAACAATTGTGCCTATTTACGGCAACGGCGAGCGTATCGGCACTTTAATTGTTGCCAAGTATGACCGTGAATTTAATGACGAAGATTTGCTGCTGGCCGAATATGCGGCAGCTGTTATCGGCGTTGAAATTTTGCACGAGCGTGCAGCACGCGTGGAAGAAGAAGCCCGCAAAAAAGCAATGGTGCAGATAGCCTTTTCCACACTTTCTTTTTCGGAGCTGGAGGCCATTAACAGCATTATGGAAGCGCTTAACGGCACGGAAGGGCTGCTGGTTGCTTCTAAAATTGCCGACAGCGTTGGCATTACGCGTTCCGTTATTGTAAACGCATTAAGAAAGTTTGAAAGCGCCGGTTTGATAGAAACAAAATCCCTCGGCATGAAGGGGACTTATATACGCGTTAAAAACGAGTTTTTACTGGACGAACTGAAAAAAGAACATAAATAACAGCAGTGGTAGTATGCCAAAGGAGGCTGAAAATATGGAAGAAGCAGTTTTGTTTAGTGTTGAAAACCATGTAGCAACCATTACGCTGAACCGCCCGAAAAGCCTGAACTCCATGAATGACAAGCTGATTGACGGTTTGCACGAAGCTCTTGACAGGGCAGAGAAGGATGAAGAAATACGCTGCGTAGTGATTAGCGGCAGCGGCAAGGCCTTTTGCGCAGGCGGCGACCTGCCGTTTTTGGAGGCATTGCCCGATGCCGGTGCCCGCCGTGCTTTTATTATTAAAGTGGGCGCGGTTGCCAAACGCATTACAACCATTGATAAACCGTTTATTGCCATGGTTAACGGCGTTGCGGCCGGTGCAGGCGTTAATTTGATGCTGGCCTGCGATTTGGTATATGCCGCTGATACTGCCCGTTTTGCGCAGAGCTTTGCCAAGGTTGGCCTGATACCCGACTGCGGCGGCCTGTACTTTTTGCCGAAAGCAGTTGGCGTACACCATGCCAAGGAACTGATGTTTACCGCCGATTTGATTGACGCCGCTGCGGCAGAACGCTTCGGCATGCTGAACCATGTATGCACGGCGGAAGAACTGCCGGGCGCAGTTTATAAAATGGCGGCAAGGCTTGCTGAATCGGCACCGCTTTCGCTGGCGCTGATTAAAAAGTATGTTAACAACACTGCCATGAGCCTTGACGATGTGCTTGATACGGAAGCCGTGGCCCAGACGCTCTGCATGGCAACGGAAGATTGCCGCGAAGGCATAGCCGCTTTTAAAGAAAAACGCGCACCGCGTTTTACCGGTAAATAAAATATTTGCAAAAAACGGGGCTGCCTGTTACAGTCCCGTTTTCTTTTTTACAAAAATACGTTATAATAATATTATTGTTTAGTTTGTTTTAGTGGAGGGTTTTATGTTTGATTTTAGTTCGATGATTTATACGGTACCGGCACTTTTAATTGCCATTACCATACATGAATATGCCCATGCCCTTACGGCAGATGCCATGGGTGACCCTACGCCGCGTTATCTTGGGCGTTTAACCTTTAACCCTCTGGCACATCTTGATATTTTGGGCGCAATAATGCTGGCCTTGTTCCATTTTGGCTGGGCAAAGCCGGTTGCCATTAACCCCAATAATTTCCGCAACAGGCGCGAAGGCATGATAAAAGTGTCCCTGGCAGGGCCTGCGGCTAATTTGTTTTTATGTTTTTTATCAGTGTTGATAATGGCAATTATGAATAAAATGCACATTTTAACACCAGGCGTAAGAATGTTTTTGTTGTGGACTATGCAGTACAACGTATGGTTTGCTTTTTTTAACCTGCTGCCCATACCGCCGCTGGACGGTTCACGCCTGCTGGATGAATTTTTGCCGCCGCAGACTGCATACAAATATAACAGTTTTGTAGGACGTTACGGTTTTTACATTCTTATAGCCCTTGTGGCAAGCGGGCTTATCAGCTATATTATTACGCCGTTTGCTCTGGCTTATTTAGAGCTCGTCAACACTGTTTTAGGAATATTTTTCTGATATTAACGAAGGGATTGCCGCCATATTGGCAGGGCTTAAAGGCCGGGCAGTATAATTTATGGCAGATTTATCTTTAAAAGTCAGTGATTTTGAAGGCCCGCTGGACCTTTTAATGCACCTTATCGAAAAAGATAAAATAGATATTTACGATATTCCCATAGCGGAAATTACCGAGCAGTACATTGCTTATTTATCCGCCATGGCGGAATTTGACATGGAAATTGCCAGTGAGTTTCTGGTAATGGCGGCAACGCTTCTGCAGATAAAATCGAGAATGCTTTTGCCGAAGCCTGCGCCTGAAACCGACGAGGAAGAAGCAGACCCGCGCACCATGCTGGTGGAGATGCTGATTGAGTACAGGCGCATTAAAGCGTGTGCGGCAAAACTTACCGAAATGAAAACGGCGGCGGAGCGTTACGTTTACCGCAGGCCGCTTGCAGAAGGCAGGATAAACCGCAGCATTGCGCAGTATCAGGCGGGCGACTTGGTAAAAAGCCTGCTGGCGCTTTTGGCTGCCGGGCACGAAACCACGGCTTTTATTGAGCGTCAGGAGTTCAGTGTGCAGGAAAAAATGGCAGAAATTGTCAGCCTGCTTAAGCGCCGTTTAAACGGAGTGGAATTTAAAGAAGTTTTCAGCAGCACCGGCTCGCGCAGTGAAAAAATAGCCGGATTTTTAGCGCTTTTGGAGCTGCTGAAGCTGAACATTATAAATATAACGCAGACGGAGCCTTTTGCGCCGATATACATATTCCTGCACCGGGAGGGCGAAAACAATGTTTCATGAATATTTGCAGGGCTCTCTGGAGGCTTTGCTGTTTGCGGCAGGCGAGCCGCTTACGGTAGCACAGATTGCCGGTATTATGCAGCTTGACAAGCCGCAGGTGTGGGAACTTTTAACCATGCTTGAAGAAAGTTACAATGAGGAAAACCGCGGCTTATGCCTGCGCAAAGTGGCTGGCGGCTATCAGCTGTGCGCCAAGCCCCAGCATTATGCCCTTTTAAAACAGCTGGAGCGCGTGCAGGAAGTAAAATTATCGGCAGCGGCAATGGAAACTTTGGCCATTGTTGCGTTTAAGCAGCCGGTAACGCGCGGCGAAATGGAAGCCATCCGCGGTGTTAAGGTGGACGGCGTTGTAAATACGCTTCTGGAATACGGGCTTATCTGCGAGGCAGGGCGCAAGGAAGCGCTCGGACGCCCGATTCTTTACGCAACGACAGATAAATTTTTGCTTACTTTCGGGCTTAATTCACTGAAGGATTTGCCTGCTCTGCCGGATGAGGACAGCAGCGGGCCTGAACAGATTTCGCTTTTGGACAGCCTGAAAGATGCAGACAGCAATACACAAAACGACGGAGTATAATACATGGAAGAACGATTGCAGAAAGTGCTGGCGGCAGCCGGCGTTGCTTCGCGGCGCGAAGCAGAAAAGTATATACTTGGCGGCAGAGTGAAGGTTAACGGAAAAGTTGTTAAAGAACTCGGCACCAAGGTTGATGAAAAGTGCTTTATTACCGTTGACGGCAAGCCCATTAAACGTGAGCGCAAGGCATATTATTTGTTTTACAAGCCGCGCGGAGTGGTAACAACCATGAGCGACCCGCAGGGCAGGCGTACCGTGGCCGATTATGTTAAGGATCTGCCGCAACGCGTGTTCCCCGTTGGCAGGCTTGACTACAATACGGAAGGGCTTTTGCTTTTAACAAATGACGGCGCACTGGCGCAGGGGCTGATGCACCCGAGCCGCGAGGTAAACAAAACTTACCGCGTGGGCGTGCCGGGCATTGTGCCGCAGGAAAAGCTCGATTTGCTGCGCCTTGGCGTTAAACTTGATGACGGTATGACGGCTCCTGCCGTTGTAACGCTTCTGGAATATGACCATGAAAGAAATATGACATATTTTGATATTACCATACATGAAGGGCGCAACCGCCAAATCCGCCGTATGTGCGATTATATCGGCTTTCCGGTGCGCAACCTTAAACGCATTAAGTTTGGCACGCTCAGCTTAAAGGGCTTAAGCAAGGGCAAAATGCGCGAACTTAACGAAGACGAGGCAGAAACTTTAAAAAAGGCGGCAAAGCTTAATGGCTAATGTACTTGTTATCGGCGGCGGGGCTGCGGGCCTTTTGGCAGGCATTGCCGCAGCACAGAACGGCGCCCAAACCGTAATTTTAGAGAAAATGCGCCGCCCCGGCAAAAAAATACTTATTACCGGCAAGGGGCGCTGCAATATTACCAATAACTGCGATTTGCAGGAAATTATTAAAAACATACCCGGCAACGGCCACTTTTTAAACAGTGCGCTGCGCCGTTTTACCAATCAGGATATTGTGCAGCTTCTGGAGGATAACGGCCTGCCTACCAAGGTTGAACGCGGCGGCAGGGTGTTTCCTGTAAGCGACAAGGCGGCTGACGTTGTTGATACTCTTGTTAAAATTTATAAAAATTACGGCGGCAGGCTGTTTACAGACTGCAAAGTAAAAAGCATCACGGCAGAATTCGGCAAAATAACCGGCGCTGTAACTGCCGACGGGCAGAAATTTGCGGCCGACGCCGTTATTCTGGCGGCAGGCGGGTCATCTTACCCTGGCACGGGCAGCGACGGCAGCGGCGTGAAACTTGCCAAAGCATTGGGGCACACCATTGTACCGCTGGCGCCAAGCCTGGTTCCGCTTGAAAGCGATTCGCTCTACATTCCAGGCTTACAGGGCTTAAGCCTGCGCAATATAGAAGGCACCGTTTATGCGGACGGCAAAAAAATAGGCTCGGAGTTCGGTGAAATGCTCTTTACGCATTTCGGCGTATCGGGACCGATAATACTTTCGCTTAGTAAATGCGTGGCGGAAGCCTTTGCCAAAGGCGCGCAGGAGGTTGAACTTGCCATTGATTTAAAGCCTGCGCTTGATAAGGACAAGCTGGACGCACGTTTGCAGCGCGATTTTACGCAGTACAGCCGCAAGCAAATGTCCAACGGCATGAAGGATTTGCTGCCGCAGAGGCTTATTGAGCCGGTGCTGGATCAGGCGTTTATTGATGAAGAAAAATTTGTCAACCAGCTTTCGCGCGCAGAGCGCCGCCGCCTTGTAGATGTTTTGAAAGCATTTACGGTGCCCATTACCGGCACAAGGCCGATAGCGGAAGCCATTGTAACGGCAGGCGGCGTAAGCCTGAAGGAAATAGACCCTAAAACAATGGAATCCAAATTAATAAAAGGGCTGTTTTTTGCGGGCGAAGTAATGGATATCGACGGTTATACGGGCGGCTACAATTTGCAGGCGGCGTTTTCCACTGGTTATGCCGCAGGCACCTTTGCCGCACAAATATAAAAACAGGTGGGGATAAAATGAATGCACAAAAACCGGTAATTGCCATCGACGGCCCGGCCGGTGCCGGAAAAAGCACCATAGCCAAGCTGGTCGCAGGCAAACTTGGTTACATTTATATTGATACCGGGGCCATGTACCGCTCCGTAGCGTGGAAGTTTCTGCAAACGGGCAAACCGTTCAGCCCGGAGCTTGTAGAAAAACTGGCGCAGGAAATGGTAATTACTTTTAAGCCCGAAGCAAACGCCAACCGCGTTTTCGTTGACGGTACGGAAGTTACGGAAGCAATCCGTTCTCCGGAAGTAACGGCCGTTGTTTCCAAAGTATCCGCAGTGGGCGGCGTACGCGCGGAAATGGTAAACCAGCAGCGCCGTATGGGCGAAGCCGGCGGCGTTGTTATGGACGGGCGCGATATTGGCACCGTGGTATTTCCTCATGCACAGGTAAAAATATTTTTAACGGCCAGCGTTAAGGAACGCGCTATGCGCCGCTATAAAGAAATGCTTGCCAAAGGCGAAAAAGTTGATTTGGCAGAACTTGAAAAACAAATCGCTTTCCGCGACAAGCAGGACAGCGAACGCGAAATTGCTCCGCTTAAACAGGCCGACGACGCCGAGTTTCTTGATACTTCCGACATGACAATAGACGAAGTGGCAGAGCATATTTTAAAAGCAGTACAGGAGAAATAAGATGCTGTATTCATTTTTGGATGTTGTACTGGGAATTTTGTTTAAAATTTTTCTGCGGCTTGAAGTACACGGCGCGGAAAATATTCCCAAAACAGGCCCGCTTGTTATAGCAAGCAACCATTTAAGCCTGCTCGACCCGCCTGTTATAGGCGTTGCGGCGCCGCGCAAGGTGCATTTTATGGCCAAGCGCGAACTTTTCGTGCCGGTACTCGGCTACATTTATAAAACTCTGGGCGCGTTTCCGGTTAACCGCGGCGGCGCGGACAGGGCGGCAATCAAGCACGGCATTGAAATTCTGCAAAGCGGCGAGGTGCTGGCGATATTCCCGGAAGGGACGCGCAGCAAAACCGGCCAGCTTGGCAAGCTTGAACCCGGCGCACTGATGATGGCAGGCAAAACAAACGCCGTTATTGTGCCGACGGCAATAAGCGGCACCGATATCAAGCGCTGCGGCAGGCTGTGGCCTAAGGTTGTTGTAAAATTCGGCACGCCGGTGCCTTTTCCGCCGGTTGGCTTAAATAAAGAGGTTTTGCAGGATTTGACAGATAAATTAACGGCAGACATAAAAGCTCTGCAGGGAGTGAAGTAACATGCAGGTGTTTGTGGCAGAGCCTTGCGGCTTTTGCTATGGAGTTAAGCGCGCGGTGGATATGGCGCGCGGCGAGTGCGGCAAAGAAACGCACGCGGCAACTTTGGGGCCGCTTATACATAACCCACAGCTTACGGCGGAACTGGCAGCAGGAGGAGTAAACTGCTGCGACAGCCTTGACAGCTTTGAAAAAGGCGATACGGTTATTTTCCGTTCGCACGGAGTTGGGCCTGAAGTTTATGCCGCTGCGGAAGAAAAAGGGCTGAATATTATTGATGCAACCTGCCCGCATGTGCGCGCAGCACAGTTAAAAGCAAAAAAATTGGCCGACGAAGGATATTTTGTTATAATTATCGGAGAAAAAAATCATCCTGAAGTAAAAAGTATCTCGGCATGGGCAGGAAAAAATGCTATAATAGTAGAATATAATAAAGATATTGCCGGTATACCCGTTGCAGATAAATATGGAGTTACGATTCAGACTACTTTTGAGCTGGCAAAATTTGAAGAACTGCTTGCCGGAATTCAAAAAGAAAGGCCGGGAGAGTACAAAATAGAAAAAACTATCTGTACGGCAACAAGCGAGCGTCAGAACGCCGCGAGGGAACTTGCGGGAAAAGTTGATGCATTTATTGTTATCGGCGGTAAAAACAGCGCCAACACAAGGCATTTATATGATATTGTGTCTGCACGCTGTAAAATTGCATACCACATCGAAACGGCTGCGGAATTAAAACCGGAAATGTTTCGTGGTTGCACCAAAATTGGCATAACGGCCGGTGCTTCGACGCCGGACCGATTAATCAAGGAGGCTTTATTTGTAATGGAAAACATGGAAAACATGGAATCTTTTGAAAGTATGCTGGAGCAGAGTTGGGAAAACAACGATATTTATCCCGGCAAAATCGTGAAGGCTACTGTTATTCAAAAAGATAAGGATGAAGTTTATGTAGACTTTGGCTATATGAAAGAAGGCGCCATCGCTTACAGCGAATGGGCTGCCGGAGATCCTGAAGAAGTAGCAAAAACCATTAATGTAGGCGATGAAGTTGAAGCAAAGGTTATTCCCGGCACTTCCAAAGATGATTTTGTACGCCTTTCCAAAATCCGCGCCGAGCAGGACGCAGCATGGAAAAACGTTCCCGAACTTGCTGAAGGCGAAAAACGCCCGGCAACCGTTAAAGTTCTGCGCGTAATTAAAAACCGCCAGAAAAACATTGTAGGCCTTGCCGTTGCAGTTGAAGGCGTTGAAGGCTTTATGCCCGCATCCCACGTTGAACTGAAACGCGTTGAGGACTTCACTCCGTATATCGGCCAGGAACTGGAAGCAGAAATTATTGAAGTTGACACTGCTAAAAAACGCCTGGTAGTTTCCCGCCGCGATTTGCTGCGCGCTGAACGCGAAGCAAAAGCACAGGCATGGCGCGAAGCTAAAGCTGCCAGAGCTGCAGAACGCGCAGCAGCACGCGAAGCTGCTGAAGAAGAAGCATACAACAGCGTTGAAGAAGGCCAGGTTGTACCGGGCAAAGTTCTGCGCATTGCTGATTTCGGCCTGTTTGTTGAAGTAGGCAAAGGTCTTGTTGGTCTTGTTCACAATACCGAACTTTCTTGGGACCGCAACGTAAAAGCAAGCGATTTCGAACCCGAAACCGAAGTTACCGTTCTCATTAAGAAAATTGACCGCGAAAACAAACGCGTTGCCCTCAGCATTAAAGCTACTCAGGAAGATCCCTGGGTAACCGAAGCAAACGCACTTCCGGAAGGCGCTATCGTTAAAGGCATTGTAACCCGTTTCCTGCCTTTCGGCGCTATCGTTAAAGTAACCGACAGGGTAGAAGGCCTTGTACACGTATCCGAAATTGCCGATACCCGCGTTGAAAAACCGGAAGACGTTCTTGAAGCAGGCCAGGAAGTTGTTGTTAAAGTTATCAAAAAAGATATGGAACACAAAAAAATCGGCCTGAGCATTGCCAAAGCTGCCAAAGAAAAAGAAAAAGCAGAATACAGTGCTTACCTTAACAACAAACCGGAACTGACTCTCGACCTTTCCGAACAGCTTGAAACTTTAAAATAATTTTACGGTGGTAATTAATGTCGCGTGAACAGAGGAAACTTGACCATATCAAATATGCGCTGAAGCTTGGTGACGGACCGCTCACCAACGGTTTGGAGAATGTACATTTTGTGCATAACTGCCTGCCGGAGCTTAACCCGCAGGATATAGTCCTTTCCTCACAGTTCGGCGGCATTTTCTTTTTATCTCCGTTTTTAATTAACGCCGTTACGGGCGGGGCAGATGCCGTTACGGAAATTAACAGGCGGCTTGCGCGTGCGGCAAAAAAAGCGGGTGCGGCAATAGCGGTAGGCTCGCAGTATGGTTCTGTTAAAAATAAAACCAACTACCAAAGCTACGAAGTTGTACGCGAGGAATACCCGGACGGCATTGTTTTTGCCAATACCAGTGCGCTGGCTACGCCGGAAGAAGCGTTGGAGGCTGTGCGTATGCTTGACGCCGATGCCTTGCAGATACATTTAAACCCCGCACAGGAACTGATTATGCCAGAAGGCGACAGGGATTTTAAAGGCCTGTTTGCCAATATGCAGCGCATACTTGATAAATGCCCTGTACCCGTAATAGTTAAGGAAACCGGCTGCGGCATGGCGGCGCGGCAGGTTAAGCAGCTTTTAAAAGCGGGCTTTACCTGTTTTGATGTTGGCGGTGCAGGCGGTACAAATTTTCCGGCTATTGAAGCGGAACGCTATGGCGGCACGGCGCTTTTAAACGGCTGGGGGCTTAATACGGCCCAATCGCTTTTGGAAGCGGGCGGGGTATGCGGCAGCGAAGGTTATATTGCAGCCTGCGGCGGCATACGCAGCGGTTTGGACGCGGCAAAGGCACTGGCGCTTGGCGCGGATATAGCCGGCATGGCCGGCAATGTGCTGGAAGCGGCTGTAAACAAAGGCGAGGACGCGGCGGCAGAAATAATTTTGCAGGCCGAAGAAGAACTGCGCATGCTGATGCTGTTAACGGGTTCTTCCGATATCAAAAGCCTGAGGGCAAAGCCGCTGTATTTTACAGGCAGCCTGCTTGATTTTATGCAGTGCCGCGGTTGGGAGCCTGCGGAAGTTGCCCGCTCAAGAAGATAAAAAATAAAACGGTATAACATTTTGTTATACCGTTTTCTGTATTATAGTTTTAATTAAGATACTTTTATTAAAATTTAGATGTAGTTGCAGCATTCAGGTCCGTAAATTTTGCTCATTATTCAATCGCAAAATTTGCGCAGCTTCGCTGGCACAATTATTGCCATCGTTATCACTCGGCACTAATTGGCGCTCAGCTAAATAAAAAAGAAGCCAAATACCAAGGTATCAGGCTTCTTTTATAATCCGTAACAATCAGATAGCGCGGTTAACTTTACCGGAACGCAAGCAACGGGTGCAAACGTTAATACGTTTTACAGAACCGTTTACAACGGCTCTTACTTGCTGAATGTTCGGTTTCCAAGCGCGTTTAGAATGTCTATTGGAATGGCTGACGTTACAACCAGCTTGAATACCTTTGCCGCAAACTTCGCAAATGGATGCCATGAGTCCCACCTCCTTAACGTAATTCCAGCATCAGTTACAAATTTAACAGAAGTATCATACCATAGAATGAAATTAAAAGCAAGTTATTTTTAGATTGGCAGTGTGATTTTATGTGGTGGCAGGAGCCAATTACAAAATTAAAGGGTATCGGGCCTAAAAAAGCGGCAGATTTTGCCAATTTAAACATTTTTACCATTGGCGATTTGCTGAACCGTTACCCCCGTACTTATGTAGACCAGAGTAAAGTTAAAACAATAGCGGAGCTTACAACAGACGGAGAAAAGCAGCTGTTTTGCGCTGAGGTTTACCGTGTGGCGGATAGAATATCGGCCAGGCGCATGCGTTATACGCTGGTAACGCTTAAAGACGCTACCGGCTTTGCGGAGCTGTATATGTTTGCGCATCAGCGTTTTCAGACGCGCAATTTTAAGCCGGGCACGCAGCTTTTGGTGGACGGCAAGGTGCAGCCGGGGCGCGGCGCAAAAATGGTAACGGATGCTTACGTGCAGATTTTAAAAGACGGCGAAAGCGCTTCTGCACCCGGTATTTTGCCGGTATATGCTTTAAGCGGCGCTCTGACGCAGCAGAATGTGCGTACAGCCGTTAAAACGGCTCTGGCCATGGCAGAAGACTACCTGCCGGAATCGCTGCCGCAGGATATAATTAACGCCAAAAAATTGCCTCCGCGTTTTGAAGCCGTTAAAAACATTCATTTTCCCGTAAGTTTTGCGGAACTTGCCCGGGCACGCAGCCGTTTTATTTTTGAAGAACTGTTTTTATTGCAGTGCGGGCTTTTGTATTACCGCAGCAGGGTAAAAAGCACGCGCAGCGGCATAAAAATGGCGCCTGACGGCACGCTTTTGCAAAAAGTGCTGGCGCAGCTGCCTTTTAAACTTACGGAAGCGCAGCAAAAGGCATGGCAGGATATAAGCCTTGACATGCAGGATAAAAAGCCCATGCACAGGCTTTTGCAGGGCGACGTTGGCAGCGGCAAAACCGTTGTATCGGCACTGGCGCTTGCCAAGGCTGCGGAAAACGGGTATCAGGCCTGCATTATGGTGCCGACGGAAATTCTGGCCCAGCAGCATTACGAAACTTTGCAGGCGTTTCTGGAGCCTGCCGGTATCAGCTGTGGGCTGTTAACCAGCAGCGTTAAAGGCGTGCGCCGCCGTGAACTTTTGGAAAACCTTGCAGCAGGCAATTTGCAGGTGCTTGTAGGCACGCATGCTTTAATACAGGATGAAGTTATCTTCGATAAACTTGCGCTCGTCATTACGGATGAACAGCACCGCTTTGGCGTTGAGCAGCGCGCCAAACTGGCAAATAAATCGGCCTACGAGCCGGATGTTCTGGTTATGACGGCAACGCCGATACCGCGCACGCTGGCGCTTACAGTGTACGGTGATTTGGACGTTTCGGTAATGAAGGGCATGCCGCCGGGAAGAAAGAGCATAAAAACGCTGTGCTACACCGGCGACAAGCGGCGTGAGGTTTATGCAGGCATGGTGCGGCAGATTAAAGCCGGGCATCAGGCATATATCGTCTGTGCGGTTATAGAACCGGGTGAAATGCCGGGCGTGCGTGCGGCAGCGGAAGTTTATGAAGAATTGCAGCGCACTTTTTTAAAGGGCATACCCTGCGCACTGCTGCATGGCAAAATGAAGCCTTCCGAAAAAGAAGCGGTGATGGAAGATTTTGCAGCCGGTAAAATAAAAGCGCTTATCAGCACCACGGTTATAGAAGTTGGCGTTAACGTGCCAAATGCCACGCTGATGATAATTGAAAACGCCGACCGTTTCGGCCTTGCTCAGCTGCACCAGCTGCGCGGACGCGTAGGGCGCGGCGAGGCGCAGTCTTTCTGCGTGCTGCTTACTGATTCGGACAGCCCGGAAACACTGGCGCGCCTTAACGTGCTGCATACGTCAAACGACGGTTTTTACCTTGCCGAGCAGGATTTAAAACTGCGCGGCGCGGGCCAGCTTTTTGGCCTGCGGCAGCATGGCTTGCCTGATTTATATATTGCTGATATACTTCAAGATACAGATGTTTTGATAGAAGCGCGCGCCCTTGCCAAAAAAACGCTGGCAGACGCAGGACAGACGGCGGAAATTACCAAAGTTCTGGACGCGCAGTTTGACGAACGTTTTAAACGTATATTCAATTCGTAACGGAGGCCCCAATGCCGGAAGAAAAATGGTATCAAAACCCGGAAAAAGCATCACAGGCGGCTGCGGTAATTATTTTAGCCCTGGCCGCATTGTTAACGTGGCTGTTTGCCGGTGAAGAAGTAAAAAAAATGTTTGCCCTGGCCGTCAGCGGCGATGTGGAAGCGCTGGCAGCGTATTTCCGCTCTTTTGGGGCGTGGGCAATGCTTATCAGCTTCCTGCTTGATGTCTTAATCAACGCGGGCAGCATTTTCCCGTCCATCTTTATTTCTACCGCCAACGGGCTTATTTTCGGTTTGCCGTTGGGCATTTTAATTTCGTGGCTGGCAGAAACAACCGGCGTTGTTATCAGCTTCTGGCTGATGCGTTATTTGTTCCGCGGCGCTGCCGAGAAAATGATTGCCAAAAGCCCGATGCTGATGAAAATTGACGATTTGAGCGGGCGCAAAGGGCTGCAATGGATGGCGGCTGCAAGAATGCTGCCGTATTTTCCGTCCGGAATTTTAACGGCGATTGGCGCGGTAAGCAAAATTTCCACGCGCGATTACATTATTGCCAACCTTATAGGCAAGTTTCCTTCAACGGCGCTGGAGGTTGTTATAGGGCACGATATTGTTAATTTTCAGCAGCACAGCGAACGCCTTGCCGTGCTGGTAACGGTGGCAATACTTATTTTTGCCGCTTACAAATATTACTACAAAAAATAATTGTTTTCTTTTAGCACTCTGTTGTGTTTTCTTTGGATGTAAGGTATAATTAAACCAGCAGTTATTTTAAAGAAGATTCAAAAGGAGGCAGCTATGAGCAAACACCAATTTACGGATATCCGCGTTGCCATCGAGCCGGATAATCCTTCCATCCAGCGTCTGGAGTTTAAGTGCATTAAATGCGGAAACTGCAAAACCGTCTGCACCGATTATATCGGCGTATGCGGAACTTATGACCTTAAGGCAACGGGTGATAAGCCTATCTGCATTAACTGCGGGCAGTGCGCCAATGTTTGCCCGGCAGACAGCATTACCGAAAAAATAGAAGCGTATCAGGTAATGGCAGAAATCCGTGATGAGGATAAAATTGTTATTTTCAGTACTTCGCCTTCCGTGCGTATTGCTTTGGGCGAAGAATTCGGCATGCCAGACGGCAGCTTTGTTGAAGGCAAAATGGTTGCGCTTTTGCGCAGGCTTGGCGCAGATTATGTGCTTGATACCAACTTTGCCGCCGATATGACGATTGTGGAAGAAGCAAGTGAGCTTTTACAGCGCATTACCGAAGGCAATAAGCCGCTGCCGCAGTTTACCAGCTGCTGCCCGGCGTGGGTTAAATTTGCAGAAACCTATTACCCCGAAATGCTGCCGCATATTTCCAGTGCCAAAAGCCCTATCGGCATGCAGGGGCCAACCATTAAAACTTATTTTGCCAAAAAGATGGGCATTGACCCGCGCAAAATTGTTAACGTGGCAGTTACGCCCTGCACCGCCAAAAAGTTTGAAATCCGCCGCAGCGAGATGAATGCGGCCGGGCGTTACCTTGGCATTGAAGATATGCGCGATATGGACTACGTTATTACCACGCGCGAACTGGCAATGCTTGCCAAAGACGAAGGTATTGATTTTGCCGTGCTGGAGGATTCTGCCTATGATGATTTAATGGGGCAGGCGAGCGGCGCAGGCGTTATTTTCGGCAACACCGGCGGCGTTATGGAAGCGGCAATCCGTACGGCTTACTGCTATGCAACCGGCAAGGACGCACCGCAGGCTTTGTATGATTTGCAGCCCGTACGCGGTATGGACGGCATCCGCGAGGCGGAGGTTGACATTGAAGGCACCAAGGTTAAAGTGGCCGTTGTTTACGGCACTGCCAACGCCCGCAAACTTATTGAAAAAATTAAAGCAGGCGAAGCAGAGTACCACTTTGTGGAGGTTATGGCATGTCCCGGCGGCTGCATTGGCGGCGGTGGACAGCCCAAGGACAAGGAATATAAAGGCGACGCTCTGCGTGCGGCACGCATTGAAGGGCTTTACAAGCGCGACAGCAGCATGAAGCTGCGTTTAAGCCACGAAAACCCGGAAATTAAAGCCTTGTATGCAGATTTTTACGGCGAGCCGCTGAGCGAACTGGCGGAAGAACTGCTGCATACCGTATATTTTGACCGCAGTGCGGATTTGGGCGGCGTATATATCGCGCCCGGCGCGGAAAAACAGCCTGCGGCAGAAGAAGCAGCACCGCAGCAGGAAGCAGGTACGCATAAATGGCGCTGCAAGGTTTGCGGCTATATATATGAAGGCGAAGCTTTGCCGGAGGATTATAAATGCCCTCTGTGCGGTATGGGCGCCAATATGTTTGAAAAAATAGAATAGTTTTGCCAAAGCCTCTGCCGTAAAAACGGGCAGGGGCTTTTTGCTGCGTAAAAAAAGCAAAAAAATTAAAAAATTTTGTAAAAAATAGTGAAGGAAAATAAAAAATGTTGTAGAATATATGGCAGGTAAACCAAAAATGAGAGAAAATTAGGAGGACAAAAAATGCATAGTTACAGCATTGAGCTTGGCGGCAGAACGCTGACGATGGAAATCGGCAAAATTGCCAAGCAGGCCAACGGCGCAGTATTGGTGCGCTATGGCGACACTGCGGTAGTAGTTGCTGCTACCGGTACCAAAACACCGCGTGAAGGTGTAGACTTTTTCCCTTTGACTGTTGATTTTGAAGAAAAAATGTACGCTGTGGGTAAAATCCCCGGCGGCTTTATTAAACGTGAAGGACGCCCGGCTGAAACAGCTATTTTAACCAGCCGCCTTATCGACCGCCCGATCCGCCCGATGTTCCCGGAAGGCTACCATAACGACGTGCAGATTGTTGCAACCGCCGTTTCCGTAGACCCGGACAACGCACCGGATATTCCGGCAATGATTGGCGCTTCCTGCGCACTTTCCATTTCCGATATTCCGTTTGAAGGCCCTATCGCCGGTGTGCGTGTAGGCATGATTGACGGCCAGTACATTATTAACCCGACTATTGAACAGGCTAAAGTAAGCCGCCTGAACCTTGCTGTTGCAGGCACCAAAGATGCTATTTTGATGGTTGAAGCAGGTGCCAAGGAAATCAGCGAAGACGAAATGCTGGACGCTATCTGGTTCGGCCACGAAGAAATTAAAAAGCTGGTTGAATGGCAGGAAAAAATTATGGCAGAAGTTGGCAAACCCAAAATGGAAGTGCCTGTTTACGAACCTCCTGCCGAGCTTGCCGCAGAAATTGAAGCTTATGGCGCTGAACAGCTGAAAGCAGCTCTGATGGACGCCAACAAGCTGGAACGCGAAGAAAACGTTGCCCGCATTAAAGCTGAAATCGCCGATGCATTTATGGAAAAATATCCTGACAATGCGAAAGACGTTGCTTATATTACCCAAAAACTCGTTAAAAAGATTGTACGCCGCACCATTTCCGTGGATAAAATCCGCCCGGACGGACGTGCGCTTGACGAAGTACGCCCTGTAACCTGCGAAGTAGGCCTTTTAGCCCGCCCGCACGGAAGCGCGCTGTTTACCCGCGGCCAGACCCAGATTTTAAACGTACTGGCGCTGGCTCCGCTCAGCGAAGCACAGACCTTGGACGGACTTGGCGTAGAGCTTACCAAACGTTATATCCATCACTATAACTTCCCGCCGTACAGCGTTGGCGAAACCAAACCGCTGCGCAGCCCGGGCCGCCGCGAAATCGGCCACGGCGCACTGGCAGAGCGCGCTTTACTGCCTGTAATTCCTTCCGAAGAAGAATTCCCGTATGCAATCCGCCTGGTTTCCGAAACTCTGGAATCCAACGGTTCTTCCTCCATGGGCAGTGTTTGCGCAAGCACCCTTTCCCTTATGGACGCAGGCGTGCCTATTAAAGCACCTGTTGCCGGCGTAGCAATGGGCCTTGTTAAAGACGGTGATTATTTCACCATTCTTACCGATATTCAGGGCCTTGAAGATGCTCTCGGCGATATGGACTTTAAGGTTGCCGGTACTAAAAACGGCATTACCGCCATCCAGATGGATATTAAGATTGACGGCATCAACAAGGAAATTTTCAAACAGGCTCTGGCACAGGCTAAACGCGGCCGTGAACACATCATGGGCATTATGCTTGACTGCATCTCTGAACCGCGCAAAGAACTGTCCAAATACGCTCCGAAAATTACCACCATTCATGTTGACCCCGAAAAAATCAGCAAAATTATTGGCCCCGGCGGCAAAACCATTAAAAAGATTGTTGAAGAAACCGGCGCTAAAATTGATATTGAAGAAGATGGCCGCGTATATATTGCCGCAGTTAACAGCGAAGAAGCTGCAAAAGCTATCGATATGATTAACGACATTACCGCAGAAGCAGAAGTCGGCAAAGTTTATACCGGTAAAGTTACCCGCCTGATGGCGTTTGGTGCTTTTGTTGAAATTCTGCCGGGCAAAGAAGGCCTGGTTCATATTTCCCAGCTTTCTACCGAGCGCGTAAATAAAGTTGAAGACGTTGTTTCCGTAGGCGACGAAATCGTTGTAAAGGTTACGGAAATCGACCAGAAGGGCCGCATTAACCTGTCCCGCAAAGCAGTGCTGGCAGGCGGCTTAAGCAAATAATTTAAGTAAAAACTAAATCCCGCTGAATTATTTTCGGCGGGATTTTTTATAATGAGGTGTACTATGAAATTACGTGGTTTTGAAAAAATTACTTCTTTTAAAGAAGTTGAGTTCCCCATGCCGGAACGCAAAACAAAAATGGCAGCCGGTTACGATATCTGCCTGCCGCAGGATGTTACAATTAAGGCGCATACGCTGCAAATGGTGCCGACAGGTGTGAAAGCCTACATGCAGGATGACGAGTTTTTGGGCGTGCATATCCGCAGCAGTATGGCAGTAAAAAAAGGGCTGGCGCTGGTGAATAACGTGGGCATTATTGACGCCGATTATTACAACAACGAGGACAACGAAGGGCACATTATGCTGGGGCTGTATAACACGACAGACAGCGACGTAACCCTGGCAAAAGGCGAGCGCGTGGCGCAGGGCATTTTTTACAAATACCTTACGGCAGATGGCGACAGCGCCGACGCAACCCGCAGCGGCGGCTTCGGCAGCACGGGGGAAAAATAAACTGTACCCTTAAAAATTAAATAATACTAAAATTTAAATTACAGGTTTTAAAAGACTGTTTGTAAGTGCAAACGCGCTTGCAGGCAGTCTTTTTTTGCGTAAAAACGGAGTTAAGTTAAAGTCCAATAGTAGAAAATTTATTTTAAAAGTGATATAATACATAATAATTAATTGTAAAATAAAGTTATAGATAAGTTTTAAATAAAAATTAAACTCAGGGTGAGAAAACGTGGCAGAAAACCTGCAAAAAATAAATAAGTATACCAATATTATCTTACCATTCGTATTAATTTGTGTTGATTACATCGCCATAGTATGTGCAGAAGAACTTGCTTTTAATTTTCGTAATTTCTACACTGGAAACCACAGTCTACACATCTCCTGGCTCAACTTCTGGATAGTATTCCCGTTACTTTACCTTATCTTTTTAAATATCGAACAGCTCTATAACCGCCGTGCGCAGTTCTGGCAGATAATCCAAAAGTTATTTGTAACAAGCTGCTATGCCATTACCTCAATCATCATATTGCTCTATATAGCGCGCATAGCAGGCTCAACCAGCAGAATGTTTATTGCAGTATTCTGGATATTAAGCTTTATCCTGCTTGTAGTATTCCGTTATATCGCTAAAAAGATACTTGAAAAATACCAGCTTCTGCAAGTGCCGGTGCTTATTATCGGCGCAGGCAAAACGGCAGAACTTTTAGTACAGGGCATTAAAGATGATGCCGGTATGGGCTATAAAATAATAGGTTTACTTGAAGATAACAAAGTAGAAGACGGAGTGCTGGAAAAATATCCCGTACTCGGCAAATTCAGCGATGCCGAGCAGGTAATAAGCAAATATAACATCCAGCATGTATTTATAGCAGCACCCGGCTTGGAACAGGGCAAACTTACCAAGCTAATCTATAAAGTACAGCCCTTAGTAAAAAGCATGGGCGTAATACCAAACCTTGTCGGCGTGCCTATGGGCGGCATAGAAGCTGAAAGCCTCTTTAACGAAAAGCTAATGCTGTTAAGGTTACGCAATAACCTTGCACGCCCGGTAAACCGCTGGATAAAAACAATCTTTGACTATGTGCTCACCATTACCGGCACAATCGCCATCAGCCCGATACTTATCGTAATAGCCTTATGGATATATAAAGACTCACCGGGACCGGTAATCTTTAAACACCGCAGAATAGGCAAAAACGGTAAAGAATTTAACTGTTATAAATTCCGCAGTATGTGCGTAGACGCCAAAGAAAAACTGGAAAAGCTTTTAGCAAATGACGCCGAAGCCAGAGCCGAATGGGAAAAAGACTTTAAACTAAAAAACGACCCGCGCATAACCAAAAGCGGTGCGTTTTTACGTAAAACAAGTTTGGATGAACTGCCGCAGATATTCAACGTACTGAAAGGCGAAATGAGCCTTGTAGGCCCGCGCCCGATAATAAGGGACGAAATGGAAAGGTACGGAGAATACATCGATGACTACCTGATGGTAAAACCGGGCATAACCGGCATGTGGCAGGTAAGCGGCAGAAGCGATATTGACTACGCAGAGCGTGTACTGCTGGATAGCTGGTATACCCGTAACTGGAGCGTATGGCTTGATATAACGCTGCTGTTTAAAACATTTAAAGTAGTATTACTCAGAAAAGGTGCGTATTAAATTAATATTGATTGATGGAGAAAAGTTGCTGATGGGAAATGTTTTAATACGTTATACAGATAGTCAATATGTAGATTCGTATTTAAAAGGCGAGCTTTATATGTCTTCATTATCTTCTTTTTGGGATATATCGAAAAATAAAATATCCAGATATGATGTAGAATCAGGAAAGGTTACTGAGGAAGATATAAAAAGAGCCAAAGAATATGAACAATTAAATCAACAAGATTTTTCTGAAGGCGTCTTTTCGCAAGTACCTAAGGAGAATATTCCTTTTATTAACAGTTCAGAAATATATAACGGTCATGTATTAAATGATGTACGTTTTAGATTAAACGCGTATGGTTATTGTAATTTATTGTGTTTTTTTAGAGTTGATTATGAAACGACTTATAACAAGGTAATTATAGATGAAGAAAATATAGATTATTTAGCAGCAAAAAAAGACATAAAAATTTTACCTCAGAATTTAAAAGACGATAGTTTTTTAGAAACTTTAATCAATACAATAGTTGCTGGTAGTGAAAAATTATCAAAAGCACCTCTTGAAGCACCTGTAAATGTTATACAGCTTCCTGGTTGGCAAATGAGAGGTTTTGGTGATACGGTCATAATTATAAAAAATGAGCGCGAATTTATAAAAAGAATATGTAAAGCAGTAAGAAAGCAAGGCGGACATTGCATAGTTGGTGATGTAATGTATCATAAGATGATTGAACGCACTAATGTTGATACACGTAATAAAAAGCATAGTATAACACTTATTAGCCAAAAACCAGTAGATATGGATTCTTTATTGAAAGATAGCAAAGACGTTATTACCTATGGTTGTCTTGATAAATATGAAAAGTTTGAATATCAAAAAGAATGGAGAGTTTGTTGGTTGCCAAAAGAGTTAAATAATAAACCTAAAATACTTAGAGTTGGTGATCTTAGTGACATTATTGAAATTGTTCCGTCAGACAGAATTAGCGAAAGATTGCTTGAAATGTTTCCGGGTTATATACCAGGAATATTAGAAATTGAAAAAGCAAAAGTTAATGGTACTATAAGTTATTCAAAATTCAAAAAACTGGTAGAAAAAATTGATGGCAAATGCCAAGTTATTATGGAATTTGGTTAAAATGATATTTTTAATTAAGAATATATATTAAAAATACAATAACGAAGGGATAGAAATTAAAACATGAAATACGATTATTTAATTGCAGGCGCAGGATTATTCGGCAGTGTATTTGCTTACGAAGCAACAAAGAGAGGCAAAAAATGTCTGGTAGTAGATAGACGAAACCATATCGGCGGCAATATTTACTGCGAGCAGAAAGACGGCATCAACATCCATAAATATGGTGCACATATCTTTCATACCAGCAATAAAAAAGTATGGGATTATGTAAGCCAATTTGCCGAATTCAACAACTATATTAACAGCCCCGTTGCTAACTATAACGGAGAAATATATAACCTGCCTTTTAATATGAACACCTTCAGCAAAATGTGGGGTATAAGCACACCGCAGCAGGCAGAAGCAATAATCAACAAGCAAAAACAAGCAATTAACCACGAACCGCAGAATCTTGAAGAACAGGCAATAAGTCTGGTAGGTACAGATATCTACACCAAACTTATCAAAGGCTATACTGAAAAACAATGGGGCAGAAAATGTACAGAACTGCCTGCCTTTATTATTAAACGCCTGCCGGTACGCTATACCTACGATAACAACTACTTTAACGATAGATACCAAGGCATACCTATTGGCGGATACAACAAAATAATAGAAAAAATGCTGGAAGGCATAGATGTAGAGCTTAACTGCGACTATAACATCTGTTTTGATAAAGACCAGAAAATAGCGGAAAAAGTAATCTATACCGGCGCTATAGATGAATATTTTAACTATCAATTAGGACATCTTGAATACCGCGGTTTAAAATTTGAAACCGAAAGATTGGAACAGGAAAACTATCAGGGCGTAGCAGTAATGAACTTTACCGACAGCAAAACGCCTTATACCAGAATAATAGAACACAAACACTTTGAATTTGGCAAACAGCCGGTAACGTACATAACCAAAGAATATCCGCGGGACTGGAAATTAGGAGAAGAAGCCTACTATCCGGTTAACGATGATAAAAACCAACAGTTGTATGCTAGATATAAAGAACTTGCAGACAAAGAAAAGAACGTAGTCTTTGGCGGAAGATTAGGCGAATATAAATATTACAACATGGATAAAGTAATAGAAAGCGCATTAAACCTTGTAGAAAAGGAACTGAAATAACGACGTGGATATAAAAATACTTGTAGCAACACATAAAAAATACTGGATGCCGAGTGACGATGTATATCTGCCGATACATGTAGGCAGGGAAGGCAAAGAAGATTTAGGATACTTAGACGATAATACAGGAGATAATATCTCTAGCAAAAACGCCAATTACTGTGAACTTACAGGTCTATACTGGGCATGGAAAAATTTAAAGTTTGACTATATAGGCTTATGCCATTACCGAAGGTATTTTGCCGGTAAAAATATACATGGCAACGATGTAGAAAAGAAAAAAGCTGCCATCTTAAAACGGCAGGACTATGAAAAACTGCTGCAAGAGTATGATGTAATACTGCCTGTAAAACGCAACTATTATATAGAAACAGTACGCAGCCAGTATGAACACGCACATAACAAACGAGATTTAGACGAAACTGAAAAAATAATAGCAGAACTTTATCCTGAATATAGTGAAGCCTTTACGAAAGTAATGGAGAGGACAAAGCTGCATATTTTGAACATGTTTGTTATGAAAAAACAGCTATTTGATGAATATTGCAAATGGCTTTTCAGTATACTTTTTGAGCTTGAAAGAAGGATAGATATATCCGGTTATAACCAATATGAAGCAAGGGTATTTGGTTTTATATCGGAACGTCTTTTAAACGTATGGCTTGAAAAGCAGCAGTTAAAAGTAAAAGAACTGCCGGTAGTGTTTTTAGAAAAACAAAACTGGCCGAAGAAAATAGCAGAGTTTTTGAAAAGAAAGTTTAGGTGAAAAACTTGAAAGATTCTTTTGAACCATTAATATCTATAGTTTTGCCTGTTTATAATGTTGAGAAATATTTAGAAAGATGTCTGAAAACAGTTATAGCCCAAACTTATAAAAATATTGAAATTATTTTGGTTAATGATGGTTCAACTGATGGTTCTTTAAAGATATGTGAGGAATATAAGTTTGCAGATACTCGTATAAAAATTATTAACAAAGAAAACGGTGGTCTTTCTGATGCAAGGAATGTTGGAATAAAAAATTCAACGGGTGAATATATTACCTTTATAGATTCAGATGATAAAGTAGAATTTGACTATGTGGAATATTTGTATAATTTAATAAAGAACAATCATGTTGATATATCAGTATGTGCGCATACTGTTGTAGTAGAAAAGACGAATAATAATTTTATTGTTCCTACGGATGACATTCTTTTATCAGATAAAATAGCAATAAAAAACATGTTATACAGTGATAAAGTTGATACATCAGCTTGGGCTAAACTGTATAAAAAAAGTTTGTTTAATAATATAAAGTATCCAGAAGGTATGTTGTTTGAAGATATTGCAACAACATATAAATTATTTATGAAAGCCAAGAAAATAATTTTTGGTTCTCAAAGTAAATATAATTATATTATTAGAAAAGATTCGATTACAACTCAAAAATTTAATAAAAAAAAGTTTGATTTAATAATTATGACTGACTTAATGGCGAAAGAAGTTTTAAAAGTATATCCTGATTTATATAAAGCTGTAATGCGACGGAGAGTATATTCACGTTTTAGCACACTTAACCATATGTTAAGCATAAAAACACATCAAAAAGAAAAAGCAGAGATTATTCAATTTATAAAACAACATGGTTGGGAAGTGTTTAGAGATTCGCTGACTCCTTTTCGCGATAAAGTTGCTATATTGTTGTTGTTTATAGATTATAGATTATATAAATTTGTGTGGGAATTAAAAAAATCTAGTTGAGGATAAAGTGACTGAAATGGTAAAAGTTCTTCAAATTGGCATGACCAAAAACTGGGGCGGGTTAGAAACTTATTTACTTCAACAATTTGATAATATTGACATAAATAAAATAGAATATGATTTTGTGAATATTACGGGCGAATATAAAATTGTTGAAGAAGAAAAAATTATTAATAGCGGCAGTTTAATTTATAACATATGCTCTCGGCATAAAAATCCATTAAAACATTATTGGCAATGGATTCAGTTATTAAAAAAAATTAGCAAAAATTATAAAGCTATAGTTTTAAATTCTAATAGTTTGGCTTATGTCTTTCCTCTGTTTATAGCAAAAATTTATGGAATACCGGTAAGGATAATACATTCTCATAATGCTGGATATGAGAATGAACCGGGTATTTTAAGAAAAATACTTGTCGCTTTTAACAAAATTCTTTTGAATTTTAGTGCAACTGATTATTGGGCTTGTTCGCAAAAAGCAGGGGAATGGATGTTTGGAAAAAATAGAAAATTTACAATCATCCATAATGCAATTGATAGTAAAAATTATAAATTTGATTCAGAAAAACGTGATAATTTAAGAAAATCTTTAAATATAGCAAACAAATTTGTTGTTGGTCATGTAGGACGTTTTGCATATCAAAAAAATCATGAATTTTTAATAAATGTGTTTTATGAATTGCAAAAAATAGAACCAGCATCAGTTTTGATGTTAATTGGCGGAAGTGTAAATGATGATGAATTTTTAATTAAAGCCAAAGAACAAGTAAAGAATCTAAACATAGAAAACAAGATATTGTTTTTAGGTATGCGTAATGATGTGCCAGATTTAATGCAAGTTATGGATTGTTTTATGTTGCCTTCACATTTTGAAGGACTTCCGTTAGTTGCAATAGAGTCACAATGTATAGGTTTAAAATCTTATTTGTCTGATGTAATTACAGATGAAGTTAAGATTACTGATTTGGTTGATTTTATTTCATTAAAAGAAGCTCCGAAACATTGGGCAAAACAAATTTTATCAAACAGAAATTATATAAGAAAAGATATGACAGATGAAATAAAAAAAGCTGGTTATGATATAAAAACAGAAATAAAAAAGATTGAAAAATTTTATTTGGAAAACTAGATGAAATAAAATATATTATTTTTTAAAAAACTATATTGATTTTGTATAAATTATAATGTTTTAAAAAACAGCAAAGTAAAAATAGAGATATCAAGCGATGTTGTTATTATTAGCTTAAGTTAATGGTAATATGGAAAGATAATATAGAAGAAAGAAGACTGATAATTATTTTGTAGTATATTGCATATAAAGAGCAGAAATTCTATGATATATGAATTGTATACGATACTTTACTTGGAGAGAAAAATATCGAAAAGTTTTATGAGAAGTTTTGATCTAATTAAAAGTATTTGAACTTTTTATTTTATCTATCTTTTAATTAATATTATTTACAAATAAATTAGAAGGTGCTTTATTTATGAATGTATTTTTTTATAGAACTAATTGGGCTTTGCTATTATATCTTTTATTTGAGCCAGAATGGGAGAAAACTTTTTACTGTTTTGAAAATGAATCACAAGTTCCGTCTTATTTTCTTAAGAAAGATATACATTATTTTGTATTTAAACAAAATTATGAGCAAAATTCAAAAATAAAATGGTTTTTGGGACGATTAAAAGATGAAATTAGATATTGGAGATTTGTTAAATGGTTACGTAATATAAAAGATAAGCATTGTTTTGGTGATGATGATTCATTACTATCTAAGCCGTTTATAGATTCTAATTTTTTTGTAGTAGAGGATGGTTTAGCTAATTACACCCCTGCAAATGTTGAATGGCTTCAGAAAATTGGTTTTATAGGATATGGATGTAATTATAAGGTGATGGGATTTGATCACAAAATTCATAAAGTACTCATGTCAGGGGCGTTCAAATTTCCAAAAGAAATGATTAATAAAGCTGTTTGTATTAATATTAAAGAAATGTGGGAAAGAAAAAACGTATATGAAAAAGAAAAAATTTTAGATGTATTTAACACTAATAAAGACGAACTTGAAAAATATAGAAATGACTATATTCTTTTAACTCAAAATTATGATTCATATAATATTAAGAGCAAAGAAAATGAATATTCACGTTACGTTAAAATATTAAAAAAATATCCTTTGGGTAAAGTAGTTATAAAACCTCATCCACTTTCAAATTTTGACTATGAAAAAAATTTTCCTGATTATAAAGTGGTAAAGCAAGGGATTCCATTTGAATTAATGGCATTACACAATAAATATAAAGTGCTTATTAGCATTAATTCTACTGCTGCTTTTACTGTGCCTGTAAATAAGATAATTGATCTTTATGATATAGATGGAAATTTTATAAAAAAGTATAATCTAACAGATAAGCAGCAGATAGAGGCAGAAGAAATTATTGGTTTAGTTCCTTCTGTAAGTAGGTCTAAATTTACAGTTAGAAGGTTATTAAGAAAATTATATTATTTTGTTTTGAAAAAATTTTTATGGCATTTAGATTAATTGCCAAAAAATAATATTTTACATATGTCTAAAATTGTATAGCGTGAGTTTCCAATAAGAAGATAAATATAGATTTGAGTATATATATATAAAGAATCTGATGATTCTCTATTATTGAACGAAAGGAATTACGTATGTATAAAATAAGGGGTAGTAAAGAGTCTTTTACACAAATTACCATTTTTTTAGTTGTAATAGTACTATTACTTTTAATTGACTTATTTAGAGTTGATGTAGATTATTGGCTGGCGGCTGGAATGTTAGTAGTATTAATGAAATTAACATATAATTATCCAAATTTTATAATACGTTATATTATGCTTTTTTTCATAGCAATTGGAAACTTAGTTGGCGTTTTTATTTGCGAACACAGTAATTTATGGCTTGTGGAATTAGGTGTTCGTGCTGGATATCAAGGATCATTTCCACTTCTTTTAGCTGGATGGACAATTTTTATTTTTGTTGTATGGATGTTGGATAAAAAATATTCTCTTAACACAGATATAGATGTTAAAGAATATATAAAAATTAAGTTTGGCAAGTATTCAATTGATTTATATCAAATATTAATGATGCTTGGTTTTATTTTTGCAATAGTATCTTTTGCTAAAGTTGTATCAAATCCTGCTTTTTTAGAGCATATTGATCGTTTTGTTTATAGGGAGCGCTATATTACACGTCCTTTAGAAATAATGACAAATTCTATCTATGCTATGCTACCGATACTTTTTATGATGATTGTAAAAAGAATTCATAATTCTTGGCATTGGCTTATTTATAGCATTATAATTTTTTATTTTGCATATTTATTTTTTATTGGTGAAAAATTTGGAGGGTTTTGGTATGTAATAGTCGATGGATGTATTATTTTTAGTCTTTATGCACAGAAAATACCTGCTGAAAGAGTAAGAAAATGGTTGTGGAAACTTCCAAAAATATTTTGTATTCTTTTATTAGTTATAGCTATTCATCGCACATTAACATATTCTGTAGGAGTTATTGATTTTGTACAAAACTATTTGCCCCAAAGAGTTGCACAGCAGGGACAACTTTGGTGGAGAACGTATGCACTAGATAAAAGTAATACTATTCGTATAGATGAACTAGGTGACGAAACACGCACATTTTTTCAGTTTAATAATAATAATAAGGAATACAAACATGCGATATATAAAATTATGAGATTTACTACGCCAAATGATATTTTTCAGAGGAAAATTGCAAGTGGAAGTCGATATTCTACCGGCACATTTGCATCTATGTTTTATTACTTTAAAAGAGTTGGCGTGATTATTTGGGCGATTGTTGGTGGATGTCTTTTTTGGGGATTAATGTATTTATTAATGTATGCAGTTAGTCATTTATATATTTTAGAAACAGTATTGGCTGCAAAACTTCTTGTTAATTGTTATCCTGTAATTTCAATGTCTGAATTTAATACTTTACTTCAATTTAAAATGCTTTTATATTTTATAATTGTTGTAGGACTTATATATATTAGAAAGCATATGTCAAACGCAGGAATTGGAATATTAAAATAATGAAATTAGAGAATAAAAACGCTGTTTATAATATTTTAGGAACCGTTTGTTTAAATGGAATACAGTTTTTTTCTATTCCGATTTTCACACGTGTTTTGGGCCCGGAACAGTACGGTATTGTATCAGTATATACTACTTGGGTGAGTATTTTCTCTATTATTTTTGGGCTTCAAGTGCAGGGAAGTATCGGAACAGCAATAGCAAGGCTAGAAAAAAAGGAAATAAAAGGGTATCTATCTACAATTCTTATTACAGGTCTTTTGTTTTCTTTCTTTTGTTTATTGATTTTTTTGTTATTTTCTGAAGTAATTTCTAAGTTGTTATTAATGTCACATACAGTTCTGTATTTGATGGTTATTCAATCTATCGGCACTTTTGTTATTGCTTTTTCAGGAATTGCTTTTGTATTTTACAAAAAAGCAAAGAATAGCTTTATGATTAATGTAACAACGGCAATATCTACAACAGTACTTAGCTTGTTACTTAGTTTATATTATTTTCCATCAGAAAGTCGTTATCTGGGGAAGATGTACGGAATGGTAATTCCTATCATACTTATAGCTACTTGTATAACAGTTTATTTTATTAAAGAAAATTGGCGGTGTTTTAACTTTAATTATATAAAATTTTGTTTGCCATTAAGCATTCCTTTGATTTTTCATGGGTTGTCACAAATCATCTTGAGTCATAGTGACCGCATAATGCTTCAGCATATGTTAGGAAATGAAGAAACAGGAATATACAGTTTTATGATTAGTTTTTCAGGCGTATTGATTGCTATTTATGGGGCATTAAATAATACTTGGGTACCTTTTTATTATGATGATCTCAAAGCAAAAGCATTAGATAAAATTGATGCAAGAACGAAAAATTATATCTTTATTTATAGTATTATTGTGATTGTATTTTCTCTATGGGCACCAGAAGTTATAAAAATATTTGTTCCACCATCTTTTTGGATAGCTATTGATTTGCTTCCGTTTTTTGTTTTAGGGAATTATTTCAATTTCTTATATAGTTTTCCTGTTAATTTTGAGTTCTTTCATAAAACTACTTATACTGTTGCGATTGGTACTATTGGTGCTGCCGTAATAAATATTGCGGCTAATTATATCTTGATTCCTTATATGGGAATATTGGGAGCAGCTTTGGCGACACTTTTGTCATATATTTTGTTATTCGCTTTTCATGAAGTCATTGCTACTTATATTCTTCCGTATAATTATCATTATTCTATGAAAAATTTTTTGTTAGGAATTGTTGTAGTGATGACTTGTGTAGTTGGGGCAAGTATTTTAAAGGAATTTATATTAATTCGTTGGAGTATAGGTCTATTATTGGTTTGTATATGGTTTTATTCTATTTATCAAAGGAGGAGTTTATTTTGATAAAAAAAGATGTAATTAATATTTTAGCTGTTATACCGGCAAGAGGCGGTTCTAAGGGGATACCTAAAAAGAATATCAGGTTGATGAATAGGAAACCATTAATCTCATATAGCATAAACAACGCTATAAATAGTAAATATATTATGGATGTATTTGTTAGTACAGATAGTGATGAAATTGCAGAAGTAGCAAGTGATTGCGGAGCAGAAATAATAAAACGTGACAATAGTTTATCATCAGATTTGGTAACTTTGGACCCGGTAATTTATCATGCAAAAAATTGTGCAGAAAAACTCAAAAATAAGAAGTATGATATAGTAATAACTTTGCAGCCGACTTCTCCTTTATTGAAAACAGAGACATTAGATAATGCTATTAAATATTTTATAGATAATAATTTTGATACAGTAATAAGTGTTATAAATAAGCCACATTTATCATGGGGTAAAAAAGTTAACGGAGATATTGTACCTTTATATAAAGAAAGAAAAAATCGTCAGGAATTACCACCTCAATTTTTTGAAACAGGGGCTTTTGTAATTGCTAAAGCTGATGTTGTAAAAGAAAATACTCGTATTGGCAAAAATGTATCTGTATTTGAAGTAGCAGAAGAAGAAAGTATAGATATTGATGATAAAAATGACTGGCTAATGACTGAAAATTTGATGAAACGCAAAAAAGTTATTTTTAGGGTAGATGGATATAAAGAATTAGGCCTTGGTCATGTTTATAATTGTATTACGCTGGCATTTAGCATGATAGAGCATGATGTTTTGCTTGTAATTTCAGAAAAGTCTATAGAAGGCATAGAAAAAATTAAAGAAACAAATTTGCCGTATACAATCATAAAAAATGAAAATGAAATTGATGAAATAATAAATGCGTTTAAGCCAGATATTTGGGTTAATGATTGTTTGAACACGACAAAAGAATATATTGAAAAATTAAAAACAAAGATTAAAAGGGTAGTTACAATTGAAGATTTAGGAACAGGTATAGAAGTTGCTGATGCAGTTATAAATGCTTTATATAAACCTGTAAATAATCCTAAAGTGTATAGTGGATATAAATATGTTTGTTTGCGGGATGAATTTCAGGCAGAACAACCAGCAGTATTTTCTGAAAAAGTAAAGAATGTATTAATTATGTTCGGCGGAACAGATCCTGCTAATTTGAATAAAATGCTTTATAACAGCATTTTAAAATTTTCAGATAAATACAATAATATTAAATTTAATTTTATAACCGGAATTGGCTATGATGCTGATAAAAATGGAATTGTTACTTGTAAAGAAAAGAATATTTTCGTTTATCCTAATGTACCTCGAGTAACCAAATATATGAAACAGGCTGATTTAGCTATTACCAGTCAAGGCAGAACTATTTTTGAGCTTGCTGCAATGGGCGTGCCTTCTATTGTATTATCACAAAATGAAAGAGAGCAGACGCATTTATTTGCAAAATTAGAGCATGGATTTTTGAACCTTGGAATCGGAAAAAATATAGAACAAAATTTAATAGAAAATACTTTGAACTGGCTTATTAATACTCCTGTTATAAGAAAAAATATGTATGATTTAATGCTTTCATATCCTTTAAAATCAGGATTAAAACGAGTTAAAAATATCATAGTAGGTGAAGAAAATGACTAAAAATACTGTTATTGAAAGATTACATGAAAATAAATTCAGCTTAATTGCAGAAATTGGCGTAAATTATTATGATATTGCAAAAAAATTAAATATTTCTTTAATGGAAGCAGCTAAATTTATGGTGTTATCTGCTAAAAATGCAGGTATCCACGCAGTTAAATTCCAAAGTTATAAAGCAGAGACTTTGGCTTCAAAGTTTTCGCCTTCGTATTGGGATACAAAAGAAGAACCTACAACATCACAATATGAATTATTTAAAAAATTTGATTTCTTTGGAAAAAAAGAATATCAAGAAATTGCTGATTATTGTAACCAAATTGGCATAGAATTTAGTTCTACCGCTTTTGACTTAGAGTCCGCCGAATATTTAGCAGATATGATGAATTTTTATAAAATTTCTTCTTCTGATCTAAGTAATTTGCCTTTTATAGAATTTATGGCGCAAAAAAATAAACCAATTTTACTTTCGATAGGTGCGTCTAATTTAGACGAAATAAAAAATGCCGTTAGCACTATACGTAAATATAACGACCAAGAAATTGTTTTATTGCATTGTGTCTTAGAATATCCTACGCCTTATCAAGATGCTAATTTAAGCAAAATTAAAAGCTTAGTTAAAGAATTCCCTGATATATATATTGGATATTCAGATCATACAAAACCAGATGCTTGTTATGATGTGATTAAAACAGCATATTTATTAGGTGCGAAAGTAGTTGAGAAACATTTTACATTAGATAAAACCTTAAAAGGAAATGATCATTATCATGCAATGGATCCGCATGATGCAGAAAAAATTCTTCAAAATATAGATTTTGTGAATAAATTGCTCGGGAATAGCGAGTTAAAATGTTTAGATACAGAATTACTTGCACGCCAAAACGCAAGAAGATCTTTAGTAGCAGCAGTTGATATACCTGAAGGAGTAAAAATCACTGGAGATATGTTAACTTTTAAACGACCGGGTACGGGAATTTCGCCTGCAGAAATAGATAAAGTAATAGGTAAAACTAGCAAAAAATATATTAAAGCTGATGAGATTTTACAAAAAGAGCATTTAAGAAATTTATGATTTATTAATGAGTGATTTTTACAATAATTTGTATGGAATGTTATTTATACTGGTATTTATTAGAAGGTATGATATAATTATATCAGCTTAAATAAAGTCGGTGATAATAATATGGGAGCTTTTAATATTTCTTCATTAGGCAATTTTGTTAATAAAATTAATGACATTAAAAGAGTTGCTGATAAGGACTTGGAATTTTTTTATCGTGGTATAAAAAGTGAATTGCCAGTTGAAAAAAATCAACCTAAAATTTACAGAGGATATATAGATAAAGAATCAGAAATTATTGAAAGTACATTAACAAATAAATTTTCTTATTTTCAAAATAGTAAAACTGCCATTGAAAAATTAGAAATAATGCAACACTATGGGTTGCCAACAAGACTTCTTGATATTACATCTAATCCACTGGTTGCATTGTTTTTTGCTTGTCAAGTTTCGGATCATGATGAAGCAGGACAAGTATTTGTTTATAAAGTAAAGAAAGATTATGTTAAGTACAATGATAGTGATATTGTAAGTATTTTATCTAATATAGCTTTTATGGATAAAAATTTTGAGCTAGAGGTTGATGAAGAAGATAATACTAAATTAAAGACTAGTACTATTCATTATCAAAAACTTATATCTCAAATAAAAAAAGAAAAACCGTCTTTTCAGGAAAAAATAAAAAGAAAACATGTAGATAATTATGTTGTATGCGTAATTCCAAATTATAATAATGAAAGAATTGTTGCACAGCAAGGTGCATTTTTGCTTTACGGAATAGATACAATAAAAACAAAATGTGCAGAAATATCTGGAAAACAAGATAAATATATTACATACGAAGAATTTATAATTAAGCACGATAAAAAAAGTGATATTCTTAATGAATTAGCAAATGTTGGAATTACTAGAGATGTATTATTTCCTGAATTAGATAATTATATTGATTGTATTGATCGAAAATTCAAAAATGAATAAATTTAAGCCTTGTATGTTATAATATATTAATATACAGGGCTTTTTATTACGTCATTTTGAGGGAAGTGAAACAATGCTTATTATTAAAAATGCTGTTGTTGATGCTTTAGTCATAATATTATTATCTTTATTTTTTTGGTTGATTAAATTCAAATTAGATATTATGTATGCACCAATAATTTTACTTTTACTTATTATTTTTTTAGTGCGTTATCATAATATAAAAACCAATAAAAGATTGTATTTTGAACTTATTAGTATGATTGCTTTTAATGTACCATATGTTTTATATAAATATAATATTTTAAATATCTCTTTTGAAAAGATGGCTTTATCTACTTTGTTACTAATTTTTTTCAATATTATGATAGATGTTTTAGTTCATAAAGATATTTTATATAAAAATGATAATAAAAATTATAAACTTTTTAGAGAACGAAAAGAGGATTTGCAAAGGACAAAGGAATATTTAAATAGATTTAATATAATGGGTATTAATGGTGAATGGGGTAGTGGTAAAACTTATTTGATGAAATACTTACAGAATGAAAAAGATATGCAGGATAAATATGAGTTCGCCAATATTTATTTACTATCTTGCAATTTGGACAATTTATCACAGATTTTAATAAATGAATTAGAGAAAGTTTTAATAAAATATGGTATTTATTCACGCTATTCAAATTCTTTGCGTAAGATATTAGCTTCAAATAATTTTATAGATACTTTGTTTAGTTCAATGTTTTTAGATACAAATTCTTTTACTGCTTCTATTAACGGGTTTAAAAATGAGATAAGAAAATTAGATAAAACTTTAGTCATAGTATTTGAAGATTTGGATAGAATTAATGATGCTAATGTTATTAAAAAAATATTTAGTATTTCTGAAAATTTAGTTGGTGAAAATATTAAAATAGTTTATCAGTATGACCAAAGGAATTTAGAAATGATTAACGAATGTTTTAACAGGAATTATTTGGATAAATATATTCCGTATACTGTAAACTTAACGCAAATTAATTTTTATGATATTGTAAATAAAGTTTTGAAAGAATTTGAAGATGAATATGAATATGTAAAAAAGAATGATTTTAATTTTTTGTGTATTCATATTAGATTAGATTGGGTATTAAGGGAAATATTTAATAAAAATATTGAGTATTCATTAAAAATATATAATTACTCTATTCGAAAAGTAAAACATTTTTTAGATGAAATTGAAAATACGTTTGAAAATGAAGAAATGTATAGAGAAAATGATTTGAGAAAAGCTGTTGTAATTTTTTATTTAATTAAGCATTTTGATTATGATATTTATAACAAATTTACTTTATCAAAAGGATTGATAGAAACATTTACATTAAACTTTAATGGCAAAGAATATACTATTGATGAAATAATATATAAGTTTAAAAATAATGAATTAAATAGTAGAGATATTGATAAAATATTAACTAATGATTTAAATAGAAGAGTTTTAGGCTATTTGTTCTTGATTGAGTATAGATTTAACAATAAAGAAAAACGAGGAGTAGAAATTTTAGAAGAAACTGAGTTAGAATTAAGAAATAATAATTATAATGATAAAGTAAATCGAGTCTTTTGGCATTTATTATGTAAAGGTAATTCTGAATATACGGATATGGAACAATTAGTTAGAATATTAATAAGAGATGTATTAGGTTTGCCTGATGATAAAATGATGGATGAATTTAATAATTTTATGAATAAAATGTATAAACAAGAATATAAAGATGAAACAGGAAATATAGTATCTTTTTATAGGGGAATACTAGAATTTCATACTTTATTTCAGGCTATGTCAATTGCCACTAGCAAAGAAAGTGATTGGTTAAAGTTTTTGAGCTTTTATTTTACATACAAAAAATTAGATACGGTTAATTTAGAATTGATTAGATGTTTAAAATATTGCAATTTAAGAAGTAAAAATATTTATTTTTTTGTTATAAATAAATTTAATGACTTGAAGGTTATTAACAATATGAATGTGCATGATAGTTACTGGCAATTTTTATTAAAATACTTAACTGCATTAAGTTCATTTGGTTATATAAATACACATAATGTTAGGTCAGCACTTGAGTTGAAAGACAATAATCATAATATAGATATTTTGAAAGAAATTTTGTTTCAACCAATGTTGCAAGAATTAAAACTATTAAAAGAAAGAATACCTATTGAAGAACCTAAAAAGGAAATTGATGTAATAATTAAATTTATAAATAAAAATATTGAAATCATTTCTAAAGATACTGCCTTAAAAGAAGAATCACCAATCAAGATTAGCACGCAAGTATATTCTGGAAAAAATAATATAGAAATCGAACGTTTAAATGGGTTAAACTGCACTGAAACGGAGCTGTTAAAAGAAATTGAAGAAAGTTATCAAAATGGGAAAATAAGTGCTAATGATATTACTCATTTAGATCTTGTCAAGAGAAAGGAATTAAAAATTAAACAATGAAACTCATCATCACCGGCGGGGCCGGGTTTATTGGCAGTAATTTTATATATTATGAGCTAAAGCAGCATCCGGAGGACGAGTTTGTTTGCTTGGATAAACTAACTTATGCGGGCAATTTAAGCAGCCTAAAGAGCGCAATGCAGCAGCCGAACTTTAAGTTTGTTAAAGGCGATATTGCTGACCGCGATTTTGTTTACAGTCTGTTTGAAGCGGAAAAGCCTGACGTTGTGGTAAATTTTGCGGCGGAGAGCCATGTTGACCGCAGCATTTTAGAGCCGGAGCTGTTTTTGAAAACCAATGTTATCGGTACGGGTGTGCTGATGGATGCCTGCCGTAAATATGGCATTAAGCGTTATCATCAGGTAAGTACGGACGAGGTTTACGGTGATTTGCCGCTGGACAGGCCGGATTTATTCTTTACGGAAACAACGCCGCTGCATACATCAAGCCCGTATTCTGCATCTAAAGCCAGTGCGGATTTATTGGTTTTGGCATACCATAGAACGTATGGTTTGCCGGTAACAATTTCGCGTTGCTCCAACAATTATGGGCCGTATCACTTCCCGGAAAAGTTAATTCCTTTAATGATCATTAATGCCCTGCACGATAAAGCACTGCCTGTTTATGGCGATGGCGCTAACGTGCGCGACTGGCTGTATGTTGAAGACCATTGCAGTGCAATAGACTTAATCGTCCGTAATGGACGAGAGGGAGAAGTTTATAATGTAGGCGGGCATAACGAAAAGAGCAATTTGGATGTAGTAAAAATTATTTTAAAGGCACTGGACAAAAGCGAGGATTTAATAACTTTTGTTAAAGACCGTCCCGGTCACGACAGGCGTTATGCGATAGACCCGACAAAAATACACAATGAACTTGGCTGGCTGCCGCAGACAAAGTTTGAGGACGGCATAGCCAAAACTATTGACTGGTATTTAGTCAATAAAGACTGGTGGCAGGAAATTATCAGCGGTGAATACCAGAAGTATTACGAAAAAATGTATAAAAACAGAATATAAATCAAAACCGCCGGTTGAGTGAACTGCACCCCAAAAGTTAAGCTTTTGGGGTGCAGTCATATACGAGTGGTATTGAGTATATTTTTTACACCTTATTTTATTAATATGGAAGCAGTTTGCCAGCAACAATTTATTTTTAAATTCTGCGCTGTAAAAATAAAATACAATTGCCGTATTTGTGTTATAATAAACAGTAAACATCTATTGGAGGTTAATCGTGAGGCTAAAAAAATGTTTTCAAACTCTGGCAATTAGTTGTATGGCATTTTTGCCTTTAAACGCTTTTGCTTCTGATGAACTTATTACAGGGCGCGGTTTGCCTGAAACTTATACAGAAGTAACTGCGCAGAAAACCACTTCCGGTTCAACACTTATTTTTTCTGACAGCCCGGAAATGGTTTACAGAAACGGCGTTTTGTACCGTGATACCGTAAGCGGTGATGTAAGGATTTTCTTTCATCATGTAAATGCGATGGAAAACAATAAAAAGCTCGCTGTTATACTCAGTAACGAACAAATGCGTCCGGTTAAATACAGCGTTGCCAATAACAGCATCGGCAATGCGGGCTGGCATTATTTAAAGGTTGGCAAGGAAACCCAGCAAAAATATTTTTCCGGCGTTCATAATAAAACGGAAGGAAACCTTGGCTTTGGCAATAATACAGAGCTTTTAACTGGCCGCGGCTATGTGCTTGAACCGGCGCAGCTTTTGGTGGGCACTATTGATTTGCATACCGACAGGCCTGTGCAGGTAAGCGTTATTATGTGCGACGAAAAAACAGATTTGGATTTATACAATGAATATGCACCTGTTCAGCCTATGGACGAGCATCCGTTAAGGGGAACTTTTGACGATGCGGACTGGAATTACACTGTATCTGCACCGCTGAATACCGATAACAACAAGGTGTATATGCTTGAACTGGCATCCGAAGAACAGGGCTTTGCGCGCGGCAAGGACGGCACAACAGGCAGAGATGCAGTAAATTATGGTAATTACGGTATTGTATATTCTGTTAATTTTACAATCAGCGGCAATAAACCGGCGGCAATGTATTTAAATCCGCTGGGCGGTTTGTTTGCCGGTTACGGCGTGCTGAAAAAAGCCGGTGAAGAAAAAATTCTGCCTTTGCCGCAGGATAAAGTGGCAATAGGCGACAGTTATGACGATTTGCTTAAACTTGGCGTTTTGGAACCGGGAACATACAGCTTTATCTGGTCTCGCCGCCGGGTGCTTCCAACCTGCCTGTAAGGCTGTATTGGATGCAGGATGGCAGTTTATAATAAAAATCAGGGGCAGAAATGACTAAACAACAACCACCATTTAAATTAAACGAAATAATTGAAGTAAATATAACAGGGCTTGGCAGCAGCGGCGAAGGTGTGGGCAAGGCTGATGGATTTACGGTTTTTGTACACGGCGCCCTGCCGGGAGAAAAAGTATCCGTAAAATTATTTCAGGTAAAAAAATCCTATGCTTCCGGCAGAATTTTAAACATTTTAGAAGAATCTCCGCAGCGTGTTAAACCGCAATGTGTTTTTTATGAAAAATGCGGCGGCTGCCAATTGCAGCATTTAAACTACGAAGGGCAGTTAAGCGTTAAAAGGCAGCAGGTTAAAGATGCCATTGAGCGTATTGGGCATATTACCGGCTGCGAAGTGCTGCCTGTGCTGGGCATGGAAAATCCGTGGCATTACCGCAATAAAATGCAGTTTCCGGCGGCTAAAACGGAAGGTAAAATTCAAATAGGCTGCTATGCGGCTTTAACCCACAACGTTATAAATATTGATGACTGCCTTATCCAAAAGCAGGCTAACAACAAAATTATGCAGGCTGTGCGCCAATGGATGCAGCAGTTTGATATTTCTGCTTATGACGAAACTACCGGTAAAGGCGTTGTACGCCATGTTATGGGGCGTGCAGGGGCTAAAACCGGCGAAGTTATGGCTGTAATTGTTACAGCCTGCTATGATATTCCGCATGCAGGCGAGCTTGTAACAATGCTCAAAACTGAAGTGGACGGTTTAAAAAGCATTGTGCAGAACATTAACAAAAAGCGTACCAACATAATTATGGGCGCTAAAAACCGTGTTCTGTATGGCAAAAGCACAATTAAAGACAGGCTCGGCAATTTAAAATTTAATATTTCGCCGTTATCTTTCTTTCAGGTAAACAGCGCGCAGACCGAAAAGCTTTACGCCACGGCGCTGGATTTTGCTGCGCTGAGCGGTAAAGAAACGGTTATTGACTGTTACTGCGGCACAGGCACTATTTCGCTGTATCTGGCGCAAAAGGCACGCAAAGTTTACGGCATAGAAATTGTTGAGCCTGCCATTAAAGACGCCAACGAAAACGCCAAAGCAAATAATATTACAAATGCAGAGTTTATTTGCGGCGATGCTGCCGTGGAAATGCCGGCACTGTTAAAAAGCGGCGTAAAGCCGGATACCGTGCTGCTTGACCCTCCGCGTGCAGGTTGTGATAAAAAGGTTTTGGCAGCCATTGCCGGAGTAAAACCTGAAAAAATTGTTTATGTATCATGCAATCCGGCTTCTTTGGCACGCGATATGGCATTTTTAACGGAAAACGGTTATAAAGCAGTAAAAGCACAGCCGGTGGATATGTTCCCGATGTGTGCCCATATTGAAACGGTTGCTTTGCTGATGTTAGAAAAATAAAAGTTAAAACAGGCATTATACTTTTGTATAATGCCTGTTTTGCATAAAAAAGAGCGGCTTGCCGCTCTTTTTTATAATATTTTTAGTTGTTGCCATCAAAAATACTGCCGCTTTCCAGCAATTTGCTATCGTAAATTGCCGGAGATTCGCCGGGGCTTGTTAAATGCGGCGTTAAAATCATAATAACTTCGGTTTTTGTTTTGCTGGTGGTGCGGTTTTTAAACAGTTCACCTAAAAGCGGAATGTTTGATAAAAACGGTACTTTTTGCAGCCGTTTTTGTTCTTCTTCATTGATTAAACCGCCTATTACAAGAGTTTCACCGTCGCGCATCCTTACGGTAGTGGTGGCACTTCGGCTGGTTATTTTGTAGTTTTTAAGTTCGGAAATAAGCGTGGGGGTACTGACTTCCGTATGCACTACTGAAGTTATCATACCGTCGCTGCTTACTATCGGCGTATATTGCAGTTTAATACCGGCGTCAACGTAATCGGTAGTGTTGGTTGTAACTGAGTTTTCAATTTTTTCCGTTGTAACAGGAATGTGATCGCCTATAAATATGCTTGCTTCACGCCCGGGTATGGTTATTATGCGCGGTGTTGCCAGAATTTTGGCTTTGCCTTTGGCAAAAAGGGCGTTTAAAGCAGCGTTAAAACGGAATTCATAATTAGCACCAAAATGTACTACGCCGCCAAAATTTTCGTTATCGGTATTATTGTTATCATCGTCATTGCCGTAGTAATTGCTGTTTTGCGGTATTTTATCCCAGTTCCAGCTGATGCCGAGGTTTTCGCTGTCTTCGCGGTTTACCGCAATTATTTTGGCTTCAAGCGTTACCTGCTGCGTGGCAGTATCAAGTGCGGCAACTGCACTGCGCAGGCGCATTTCGTCGGTGGGGGTGCCGGTAAAAATAATGCTGTTGGTAACAGTATCGGTGCTTATTTTGCTGTTGGCGCCAATAAGCGGTGCCAGTGCCGTTTTAAGTTCTTCGGCTTTGGCGTAGTTCAGTTTAATAATACTGGCCGTATCGTTAAATTTTTCCATGCCTGCGGCAGAGCCAACCAGTATAACATCGCCGGTAAGGCGGTAACTTAAACCTTTTGCAGCGGTAATTATACGCAGTGCGGTGCCGAAAGGCACGTCTTTAAGGTTAAGTGTAACCGTGCCCTGTACGGAACTGTCGGCAACAATGCTTTTGCCGGAAAGTGCTGCAACGGAAGCGAGTACATCGCGTACCTGTCCGTCGCGCACGTTAAGCGTAATGCCGTTTGCATAAGCCAAAGGCGAAGCCGCAATTAACAAAGCAGTTAAAAGAGCAGTAAAAATTTTAGTCATGGGCTGTTCCTCCGGCCTTTAACATAAGCGTTTGGGAACCTTTTTCAAGCAGTACGCTGTTTGGGGTGATACTGCGTACGGTAAAGCCGTTAATTTTGCTGCCCGGCTGATAGTAATTGCTTTGCCCTGCAAATTCCATAATCGCCATGGTGGCGCTGCCGTTTTGTACAGTTCCTTTTAAAACGGGGGTTAATGCGGCGGTTTGGCGTTTAATATCCGGCGCGGTCGGAGCCAGAAATGGGTTGCGCTGCGGTTTGATGCTTTTAGCAGCCGGCGGCAGTTGAATGGGGGTAAAAACTGCATGGCTGCTTACCGGCGCATGTTTTTGCGCAGTGCCTGCAAGCGTAAACTGCAAAGCGCTTAAAATCAGCATTGTGCCTGCCGTTAAGCATAAAACAAGCGGCGGGCGTTGTAATTTAATGTGTTCCAGAAGCTGTTCCTCCAATAAACCTCCGGTATCCGCAATTTCGGTTCAATATTATACCATAAAAATTTACTTGAAGATATTATTTTTGCTGGTTATAATAATAAAGCTGCAAATTTTTGTAATGGAGAGAAAAAGTTGATAATACAAACAGAACGGACATTGTTTAAAAAAGATAAAAACGCTGATGCCGTAAAGGCGGCTGACAGCCTTATTGCCAAAGCTGCTGCATCCGGCGCGAGCGATATACATATAGAACCGGGAGAAAACAACGCGTGTGTGCGTATGCGTATCGACGGCGTTCTTTACAAAGAAGCCGAAATGAATAAAACACTTATGCAGGCGGTTGTTTCTCGCGTAAAGGTGCTTGCAGGCATGGATATTGCCGAAAAACGCCTGCCGCAGGATGGCAGCATTAAGCTGGAACTTGACGGACGCAATATTGATTTGCGCATATCTTCGCTGCCGACTATTTTAGGAGAGAAAATTGTTATACGTATTTTAGACAGGGAAAAGTTTGCACTGAATTTGGATGAACTTAATTTTACGCCGGAAAATTTATCGCTTTACCGCCGGCTTTATAATTATGGCAGCGGCATTGTGCTGTTAACGGGGCCAACCGGCAGCGGCAAAACCACAACGCTTTATGCCACTCTGGCAGAGCTTAACAGCAGCGAACGCAATATTGTAACCATAGAAGACCCAGTGGAATACCGCATTAGCGGCATAAGCCAGGTTGCTGTAAACGAAAAGGCCGGGCTGACTTTTGCAAGCGGGCTGCGTAGCATTTTGCGGCAGGACCCGGATATTATTATGCTTGGTGAAATACGCAGCCTTGATACGGCAGAAACTGCTATACGTGCAGCGCTTACCGGGCATTTGGTGTTCAGTACGCTGCATACCAATAATGCCGCAGGAGCGGCGGTACGGCTTGTCGATATGGGTATAGAGCCGTTTTTGGTTGCATCTGCCCTGCGCGGAGTTGTTGCGCAAAGGTTAGTGCGGCGCATTTGCCCGCACTGCAAAACTGCTTATGCCGCAAACGCGGAAGAAAAGGCTTATTTAAACATTAAAAGCGGCGACGGTTTAACGCTTTATAAAGGCAGCGGCTGTGAAAAATGCCGCGGAACGGGTTATTTAGGGCGTATGGCTTTGCAGGAGGTAATGCCTGTTGTGCCGGAAATGAAAAAATTTATTTTGGGCAAGGCACAGGAAGAAACGCTTTTTGCGGAAGCAGAAAAATTTGGTGCGGTAAGTATGCGCAGCGACGGAGTGCAAAAAGTATTAAAAGGGCACACTTCTTTAGAGGAAGTTTTGCAGGCCGTGCATTAAGGAGTAAAAATGCTGGAACATATTTTAAAGGAAGCCGTGCGCCAAAACGCTTCGGACGTGCATATAAAAGCAGGCGGAGTGCCGGTATTCAGAATTAACGGCGTTTTAAACAGGCAGAATTTAACTGCTGTAAGCGAAAATGCAATTACATCTTTTATTGAGCAGTACGGTGCCTGTGCCGTTAACGAAACAGAAGCGGATTTTTGCTGCCGTATTAACTGCGCAGGAAGCTTTAGGGTTCATGGATATTTGCAGAATGGCTCCCCGGCACTTGCCGTTAGAATAATAAAAAGTGCAGTACCGTCGTTATCAGACTTGAGCGCTCCGCCAGTTTTGGAGAAGCTTGCCATGCAGCGCAGCGGGCTTATTCTGGTAACCGGCCCGGCCGGAAGCGGCAAAAGCACAACATTGGCGGCTATGGTTGATTTTATTAACCGTAATAAAAGTGCGCATATTGTTACTTTGGAAGACCCGCCTGAATACAGGTTTACGGAAGATAAAAGCATTATCAGCCAGCGGCAGGTTGGCAGTGATACCGCCAGTTTTGCACTTGGCCTGCGTGCGGCACTGCGCCAGGACCCTGACGTTATTATGATTGGAGAGCTGCGTGATGCGGAAACTGCTGCCGGTGCAGTTTCCGCTGCCGAAACAGGGCATTTGGTGCTTGCAACGCTGCATACGCGCAGTGCTGTTTTGGCAGTATCGCGTATGTTGGATTTTTTTGCTCCGGAAAAACAGCAGCAAATGCGTGCGCAGCTTGCAGAAAATTTACAGGCTGTTATAGCGCAGCAGCTTGTTCCTAGCTGTCACGGCGAAAGAACGGCAGCTTTTGAAGTTTTAACCTTTACGCAGGCTGTGCGCAGCCTTTTGCGTGACGGAAAGGCATATCAGCTTGCAAGCTATATGCAAAACGGCAGGCAACAGGGAATGCAGTGCATGGATTACGCACTGGCATATTTGGCAAAAACAGGGGAGATAACAAAACAGACAGCACAAGAATATGCTTTTGATATTGACTTGTTAAATAAATATTTATTGCAGTAAAAAACTGCACCGTTAAAGTTATTTGAGCATATCAATAGCTTTGGGTGCAGTTTTTGTTTAATTTATTAATTTGTTTATTGCTTCTTCTTCTGGCGTTACATAATACGTTGTCTGGTTAGTGTAAATAACAAAGCCGGGTTTGGCTCCGCTCGGTTTTTTTACAAATTTTCTCAGGGTACAGTCTACGGGTATTTTACTGCCGCCGCGGGCTTTGCTGAAGTATCCTGCCAGCGTTGCTGCAGTTTGAATGTCTTTTTCATCTGCCTGCGGCAGAGTTGTTTTTAAAATAACGTGCGAACCGGGAATGTTTTTTGTATGGAACCATAAATCATTGCCGCTGCCGATTGAAAAAGTAACGTAATCGTTTTGTTTGTTGTTTTTACCGATATATAAAGTTGTATCTTCCGAAAGCTTAATAATAGTTGGTGTTGATTTTGCCTGCGGCATTTTATTTTTGGTATTTTTGACGGTTATAAAACCTGCGGCAGCAAGCTCTGCCTTAATTTCAGCAACTTCGGCCCTTGTTTGTACAAGTTTAAGGGCAATGTCGATGCTTCCCAGATATTCCACTGCTTCTTCCGTAAGTTTCAGCTGTTCTTTAATTTCTGCCTGCGCACGTTTTAATTTATTATAGCGTTTATAATATTTTTGTGCGTTTTCGTTGGCAGTTAAATCGGGCGCAAGTTTTATGGTCAGCGGCGTGCCGTCATAAATATTTTCCAGCGTACATTCACTGCTGCCTTTGGCAATGCGGTACAAATTTGCCATTAATGTATCGGCAATAATGCGCTGCTGTTCGGCATCTTCCGCCGCGGCAAGTTCCTCTTTTAAAAGCAGTATTTTTTTATGCAGCTTTTCGGTTTCCGCATTTACTGTTTTGTTTAAAACCTCCTGTTCCGGCAAAAGAACAGGCGTAAGGCTTTGCGCAAAGGCAACGGCGCTGTTAAGCGAGGCAAACTCTTTTACGGTTTCGCCGCCTGTAAGCTGCAAAGGTTTAAACGGAAGAATTGTTTTAACGGTATTGGTGCGGGTAATAATGGCATATACAGGCTCAGTACCGCTTTTGGCAGCGTTAATGTTTTGTTGCAAGGTGCCTATGGCATCTGCCAGCGCAGCAGTATTTTCGTTTGTAATACCGCCTTCGGCAGTTATGCCGGCAAATTTTAAAAGCTGGCCTGCAGTATACTGCCCAATGCCGGTTGTAGCGGCAATAAGTGCTTTTGGCGGCGGCAGAGGCAGGTTTTGTGCCGCTGCGGCAATATCCACCGGGGCGGATGTTAAAATATCCAGCCCGTCCTGCGGCGGCGGGGCAATGTAGGCAAGCCCCGGCAGAATCTGCCGGTAACTGCTTAACGCTTTACCGATATGTTTCAGGCTGTCTAAAATCACGCCTTCGCTTACAAAAATAATATTGGCGTTTTTGCCGGTTAATTCAAAAATAAGCTGTTTGCTGATAATTTGCTTTGCGCTGCCTATGCTGCTTATTTCCATTGTAACAACGCGGTCCAGGCCGCTTTGCGTTATTTTGGTAATGCGCCCTTCTTCCAGATGCTTGCGCAGAAGCATGCAGAAAGCAGGCGGGGTTTCAGGGCGTTCCGGCGTTTTATCCGGCATATATAAATAGGGGGAAGCGCCGGAAAAATCGGCAGCTAAAGGTATAACGGCATTTTCGGTTTTAACAAGCAGCAGAAGGCTGCTTTTGTTAGGCATAAAAACTTTGTATATTTTGCCGCCGAGCAGCTTTTCCTGCAGCTGGCTTGTGAGAATATTTATTGTAATACCTTCCAAATTCATGGAAATTCTCCTTTTTTCTTTAAAAATTTGCGTTTTTCGTTTGCTTATGAAGTCATAATAAGGTATAATATTATTTCAAGAATAAGTATACAACAATTTTACTAATTTAGAAATGCGGCGGGAGGTTTTATTTTGCTTAAAAGTATGACTGGTTTTGGCCGCGGCGAATATGAGGATGAAAAGTTTTCGGCAACGGTAGAAATGAAAACGGTAAATCACCGTTATAATGAAGTGGCTATCCGTTTGCCGCGCTTTTTAAATCCCCTGGAGGACAGGATACGCAAAACTATTTTGCGCAGTATTAACCGTGGGCGCATAGATGTATTTATCACAGCAGATTATGTAAATGACGGGCTCTGCACCGTTAAAGTAGACAGACCTTTGGCAACAGCGTACCATAATGCTTTGCAGGAAGTTGCCGAAGCTGCCGGTATCGGCGGCTGCAAGCTGGCCGAGCAGGCAGAGGTATTGTACCTTGCGCGCTGCCCGGACGTTATCAGCGTTAAAGAGGGTTTTTTTGACGTGGAAACTATCTGGCCGCAGCTTGAACAGGCTTTGCAGCAGGCTGTTAACAACCTTGTTGCCATGCGCGAAACGGAAGGCGGCAATATTTACGGCGATTTTATCAAGCGCGCCGCGCTGATTGAAGAAAAACTTTTGCAGATAGAAGCACGTTCGCCGCAGGTTGTGGAAGAATACCAGGAACGTTTGAGCGAACGCATTAACGACCTGCTTGAAAAATATAACCAGACTGTAGAGCCGGAACGTTTATTGCAGGAAGTTGCCATTTTTGCCGACCGTACAAGCATTACGGAAGAAATTGTAAGGCTGAAAAGCCATATCAAACAATTCCGCGAAATTATTAACCTTAATCAGCCGGTGGGCAGAAAGCTTGATTTTCTGGTACAGGAATTTAACCGTGAAGCCAACACCATTGCTTCCAAGGCCAATGATTACACCATTGCCCAGCTGGTGGTAGACATTAAGGCAGAAATTGAAAAAATCAGGGAACAGATACAGAATATCGAATAAAAGGAGGCTGCTTTATGGATATTAAGCTTATTAACATAGGCTTTGGCAATATAGTTGCTGCCAACAGGATTATTTCTATTATCAGCCCGGAATCTGCGCCGATAAAAAGAATTATTCAGGAAGCGCGCGATAACGGCACGCTTATTGACGCAACTTACGGGCGCAGAACACGTGCGGTAATTGTTACTGACAGCGGCCATATTATTTTGTCGGCCGTACAGCCGGAAACCGTTGCCAACAGGCTTGTACAGAGTGATGACGAAGATGAAGAATAACGGCTGAGCAGGGGAGGGCTTATTTTGAAACCAAAAGGATTGCTGCTGGTTTTGTCGGGTCCGTCCGGCGCCGGTAAAGGTACAATCTGCCAGATGCTGCGTGAAAAGCTGCCGGATATTGGCTATTCGGTATCTGTAACCACCCGCGCTCCGCGCGAGGGCGAAGTTGACGGCGTAAGTTATTTTTTTAAAACTGTTGAAGAAGTTAAAACCATGATTGCCGAGGGCGGCCTTCTGGAGTATGCCGAAGTATACGGCAACTATTACGGCACGCCGCGCGATTATGTTATGGATTTGCTTAATCAGGGCAAAGATGTAATTTTGGAAATTGATATTCAGGGCGCTTTGCAGATTAAAAAGCGTTTCCCGGACGGTGTGTTTGTGTTTATTGTTCCGCCTTCTCTGGATGAGCTTTCTTCGCGTATTTACAAACGCGGCACAGACAGCGAGGAAGTTATCAAAAAACGCCTTGCATCCGCCACGGGCGAGCTTGCTTACGCCAGTGAATATGACTATATTATAGTTAATGACATTGCCGAAAGGGCCACTCAGAAAGTTCTGACCGTTATGGAAGCAGAACGTTACCGCGCCGCCCGTACATATTTTATTATTGACGAAATTTGCCATTGTAGAAAAGAGGAGTGATTTTAATGTCTATGGTAGATCCTTCCATCGATTATTTAACAGAAAAAGTTGACAGCAAATATACTCTGGCCATGCTGGCCGCCAAACGCGCACGCGAACTGACTGTGCCCGGGCAGAACCTTCCGGAAAAGGAAGTAAGCATTGCCTTGAAGGAAATTGCAAACGATACCATTACTTATGAGCGCAATCAGGGTAAATAAGGGAGGCGCCGGCCTTGTTGAAGGGTAAGAAAATTGTTTTAGGTGTAACAGGCGGCATTGCCGTTTATAAAGCCGTTGACCTGGTGAGCAAACTGCGCAAACAGGGTGCAGAAGTGCGTGTCGTTATGACGGAACATGCCCAGCAGTTTGTAACTCCGCTGACTTTTAAGGAAATCAGCGGCAATAAAGTTGCTGTTTCCATGTGGAATGCCAATCAGGAATTTAACGTTGAACATATTGCTCTTGCCGATTGGGCCGACCTGTTTATGGTTGTGCCGGCAACGGCCAACATCATTGCCAAAATGGCATACGGCATTGCCGATGATTTGCTTTCGACAACTTTGCTTGCGGCACATTCACCGGTTATTGTGTGCCCTGCCATGAATACGCATATGTATGAAAACCCTGCCACGCAGGAAAATATTGCCAAAATTAAAAGCCGCGGCATTGTGGTGATGCCTCCGGCAAGCGGCGTACTGGCCTGCGGTGCCGTTGGTGCAGGGCGTTTGCCTGAACCTGCGGATATAGTTAATTTTGTGAAGGACTTTTTTGCAAAAACGGAAGGCGATATGCGCGGCCTTAAAGTTTTGGTAACTGCTGCCGGTACGCGTGAACCCATTGACCCGGTACGTTATGTAGGCAACCGCAGCAGCGGCAAAATGGGTTATTCCATTGCACAGGCAGCGGCAGAACGCGGCGCAGAAGTAACCCTTGTTACAGGCCCCAGCGCGCTTACACCGCCGCCGAACATTAAAGTTGTAAATGTAGAAACTACGCAGCAGATGATGGATGCGTGCCTTGCCGTTTACGACGGCTGCGACATTGTTATCAAGGCGGCGGCTGTTGCCGATTACCGCCCGCATGATGTGGCAGCGCAAAAAATTAAAAAGAAAACCGATGATGCTTTAACGGTTGTAATGGATAAGAACCCGGATATTTTAAAAACGCTGGGTGAACGCAAAAAAGGGCAGTTCCTTGTTGGTTTTGCAGCAGAAACCCAGAACCTTATTGATAATGCCAAAGAAAAAGTTACCAAGAAAAACCTTGATATGATTGTTGCCAACGATGTAACAATGCAGGGAGCAGGCTTTGGCAGCGAAACCAATATCGTAAAACTGATTTTCCCGGACGGCAGCATTAAAGAACTGCCGCAGATGAGCAAGTACGACGTTGCGGAAGAACTTTTGAACACTGTTATGTGCTTAAGGAAATAATTGTTGCCTTTTTTACATAAATTGGATATAATATCATAGTAACTTAATATTACTCATCAAGAGCTGGTGGAGGGATTGGCCCAATGAAACCGCAGCAACCATTGCATTAGTGCAAACGGTGCTAAGTCCTGCGAGTTAATCGAGAGATGAGAATGTCGGTACAATCAGCGGCGCTCTCACAGAGAGCGCTTTTTTATTTACATAAGGAGGAACAGAATGAGAAAACTATTTACTTCCGAATCTGTTACGGAAGGGCATCCTGATAAAATTGCCGATCAGATTTCTGATGCTGTGCTTGATGCAATTCTGGCAGAGGACCCGCATGGCCGTGTTGCATGCGAAACCGTAGTTGCAACCGGGCAGATTCATGTTGTCGGCGAAATTTCTACGAGCTGCTATGTTGATATTCCTAAAATCGCGCGCGAAACCGTTATCAATATCGGTTATGACCGCGCTAAATATGGCTTTGACGGCAATACCTGCGGCGTTTTGATTTCCATTGACGAACAGTCGCCGGATATTGCGCTTGGCGTTGATAAATCGCTGGAAGCAAAAGAAGGCAAGGCCGATGAGAACGAAGTAGGCGCCGGTGACCAGGGCATGATGTTCGGCTATGCCTGCGATGAGACCCCGGAGCTGATGCCTATGCCCATCAGTCTGGCTCACAAGCTGGCAAAGCGCCTGACCGAGGTGCGCAAGAACGGCGAGATGGACTATCTGCGTCCGGATGGCAAGAGCCAGGTCACTGTGGAGTACGATGAGAACAACAAGCCCGTGCGTGTGGATGCTGTGGTCATCTCCAGCCAGCACAGTGAGAGCGTCAGCATGGAACAGCTGCGTGCAGACGTGATGGAAAAGGTCATCAAGGCCACCATCCCTGCCGAGCTGCTGGACGAGAACACCAAGTATTACATCAACCCCACCGGCCGCTTCGTTGTGGGCGGCCCGCAGGGTGACACCGGCCTGACCGGCCGCAAGATCATCGTGGACACCTACGGCGGCATCGGCCGTCACGGCGGCGGCGCGTTCTCCGGCAAGGACCCGACCAAGGTGGACCGCAGCGGCGCGTACATGGCGCGGTACATTGCGAAAAATCTGGTGGCGGCTGGCATGGCCGAGCGGTGTCAGGTCACGCTGGCCTATGCCATCGGCATGGCAGAGCCGGTCATGGTCGAGGTGGACACGTTCGGCACCTGCCCTCTGTGCGCCGATGATTGCCTTGCCAAAGCTGTGCGGCAGGTCTTTGACCTGACCCCTGCCGCCATCATCCGTGAGCTTGACCTGCGCAAGCCCATCTACCGCAAGCTGGCCGCATACGGCCACATGGGCCGCGAGGATCTGGGCGTGAAGTGGGAGAACACCGACCGTGT
>ENA-ORTZ01000128-ORTZ01000128.1-human-gut-metagenome-genome-assembly--contig:-NODE-128-length-74881-cov-7.119277_pt1 | contig 74881 bp, 69 predicted proteins | sample MGYA00242075_ERZ509199 | MGnify/ENA primary metagenome ERZ509199 (study PRJEB26280, sample SAMEA2338824) | human gut metagenome | biome: human gut; feature: human-associated habitat; material: faeces...
TCTGATACTCCCCTATAAAAATGGCTATTTATCAACTGTTTGTTGTGACATAGCCAAAAAATAAAACACATTCCGCTTATAAAACAGAATGTGTTTGTAAAATTATTTCTTTAAGTCTTCAGCATGTCCTTGCCGTATTTTACTTTCCGTGCCGTTTAAAAGGCGCTTGATATTATCCTTATGGCGGATAATTACAAACGCTGCCGCAACGGCGGCAAACAAAAACACCGGCAGCGGATACCCGAAATACCACGCAAGGCACGGCGCGCAGAACGCACCCACGCAGCTGCCCAGCGAAACATAGCGGGTTGCCAGCACAATGGCGAGCCACACAATAAAGCAAATGCCGCTTACCTTAGGCATTAAAAAGATTAAAAGCCCAAGGCCGGTTGCAACGCCGCGGCCGCCTTTAAAGCCCAGAAACAAAGAATAATTGTGCCCCAGCAGCGCGCCGATAGCGGCAAACAGCATGGCGTACAAATCGCCGCCGGTCATGCTTTGGGCAATCATAACGGCAATAATGCCCTTGCCTGCGTCGCACAAAAGCACAAGCGCCGCTGTTTTGCCGCCAACAGTACGGAAAACATTGGTACTGCCTATATTTTTGCTGCCGTACTCGCGGATATCAATGCCGTGAATTGCCTTAACCAGCCACAGCCCGGAAGGGACGGAGCCAAACACAAAACCAACGGCAAACCATAATACAAACATCATCGTTTCCATTTATTCAGCCTCTATTCGTCCTCTTTTTTGCCGCGGATAATCATTGACAGCGGCGTGCCTTCAAAACCGAACGCTTCACGCAGTTTGTTTTCCAGATAACGCTGGTACGAAAAATGCATGATTTCCGGCTCGTTAACAAAAATAACAAACGTAGGCGGCTTAATTTTAACCTGCGTTGCATACAAAATCTTCAAACGCTGGCCTTTTTCCGTCGGCGGCGGGTTAATTGCCACAGCGTCGGCAATAACCTGGTTCAGCACGCTGGTTGCCACGCGCATGGCGTTCTGTTCGGCAACGTAGTTAATAACCTCCGGCAGGCGGTGAATACGCTGCTTGGTAAGCGCCGATACATACACAACAGGCGCATACTGCATAAAAATCAGCTCTTTGCGCAGTGTTTCGGTATAGCGCAGGGTGGAGTTTTCGTCCTTTTCGTAGGCGTCCCACTTGTTAACAACAATTACAATGCCCTTGCCTGCTTCGTGCGCATAACCGGCAATTTTTTTGTCCTGCTCGGTAACGCCGTCCACAGCGTCAATAACCATCAGCACCACATCGCTGCGGTCAACGGCGCGCAGGCTGCGGATAATGCTGTACTTTTCAATCGGCTCGTCAATTTTGCCCTTGCGGCGCATACCGGCAGTATCAATAAACAAATACTTCTGCCCGTTGCGCACAACCGGCGTGTCAATAGCGTCGCGCGTAGTGCCGGCAACGTCGCTTACAATGCTGCGCTCCTGCCCTACCAGTGAATTAAAAATAGAAGACTTGCCTACATTCGGGCGGCCGATAAGCGCAACCTTAATCTGGTCCTCGTCGTTGTCAAACACGCCCGCCTTATTCTGCGGAAACTTTGCCACAACGGCGTCCAAAAGGTCGCCAATGCCCAAATGGTTAGCCGCCGAAATCGGGAACGGCTCACCCAGGCCCAAATTGTAAAACTCGTAAACGTTAAGCTCCTGCTTGGGCGAATCGGCCTTGTTTACAGCCAGCACAATCGGCTTGCCGCTTTTGCGCAGAATTCTGGCAACGTCGGCGTCCTCCTGCACAATGCCGCTGCGCGCATCGCACACAAACAAAATTACGTCTGCCTCTTTAATTGCAATTTCCGCCTGCTGGCGGATGGAAACAGCAATCGCGTCGCTGTTCATAATCTCAATGCCGCCGGTATCAACCATCATAAACTGGTTGTCCAGCCAGTCGCCCTCGGCGTAAAGGCGGTCGCGCGTTACGCCCGGGGTGTCTTCAACAATGGAAATGCGGCTGTTTGCAAAAATATTAAACAATGTCGATTTGCCGACATTAGGCCTGCCAACAATGGCAACTATCGGTTTACCCACTCCACTAACCTCACTCTCTAAAAATCTATGCCTGCCCGGGAACTTACCCCCAGATGGAAATAGTGCTTAACCTCCTGCATATCAGTTACCAGCCCGGCAGCATCACACAGCTTCTGCGGTGCGCCGCGCCCGGTGCAGATAATTTCGGCATAACCCTTATGCTCCTTCAAAAAATCAACCACTTCGTCCACCGGCAGCATGCCCGTCTGTAAAACAATGTTAATCTCGTCAAGTATTATTAAATCGGCTTCGCGGTTTAAAATTGCTTTTTTGGCTGTTTCCCAGCCGCTGCGCGCCAGGTCAAGGTCAACCTGCGCCGGATTTTTAAAATTTACAAAAGCGTCGCGCCCCACCTGCTTTAAAGTAAAGCCCGGCAAAAGATGCGCGCCGATTGCCTCACTGTAATTTGGGTCATCCTTTAAAAAGGCCAGCATTAACACACGCGCACCGCGTGCGCACGCACGGAACGCCACCCCCAGCGCGGCACTGGTTTTGCCCTTGCCATTGCCGGTATAAACCTGCAAAATACCGTAATCTTTCATAACAACACCTTATCTTTGCAGCAGCTTGTACAAATCCCCTGCCGAAGCAGCCCTGTGCACGGGCGCTCCGCAGGCGGCGCAAAACTCTGCATAACTCATATCGTCAAGGAACAAATCATCGCTGTTTAAAACAACTTCCGGCAAAATAACGCTCTCTGCGCCCTTAACGGCGTTTAAAATATCATTGCCGCATAAAAGCCCGGTTACGTTAACCGTATTGCCAAAAAACTCATTCTCCACCGCCAGCAGCTTGTGCTGCATGCCGGTTTTGGCGTTAAACTCCTCAATAAGCGGCTGCAAAACCTTATAAGCGCTTGTGCCAACGGGTATAACGCTGTTTGTGCTGCCTTTAACCGGGGCAATTTTGCCTGCCTCCTGCCATTCTTCCAAAAAATTGCGGCTCAGGCCGATGCCGTTTTCCAGCTGCGGAAAACCATCATACCACTCCGCTTCCGGCAGCGGCATGCCTGCCAGAATGTAAAACTCGTCGCCAAGGTACACAAACGATTTGCCAAGGCTTTGGCGGCATTCCTTCTGCCAGTCCGTAACCATGGTTACAATTTCACGCGCTTCCTGCGGCGTAAACAGTCGCAGCGGCGTTAAATGCGCGCGGTTTTTGGTAAGCCCCACCGGCACCACGGCCATAGTTTCAACATTCGGCGCCAGCGCGCGCAAATCGGCATAAGTGCGTTTTAAAACTTCACCGTCATTGTAGCCGGGGCAGCACACAATCTGCGTATGCACGGTAATACCGGCTTCAAACAGACGGTGCAGCTTATCCATCAGCTCGCCCGCAAAGCGGTTTTTCATCATTGCGCAGCGCACTTCGGGGTCGGTAGCGTGTACGGAAACGTACAGCGGCGACATATGCGTTTTAATAATGCGGTCAAAATCTTCGTCCTTCATATTGGTAAGAGTTATAAAATTGCCGTACAAAAACGAAAGGCGGTAATCGTCATCACGCACATAAAGCCCATTGCGCATGCCGGGTATCATCTGGTCTACAAAACAGAAAACGCATTTGTTGTAACAGGTTGTTACCTTGTCAAACACGGCGCTTTCAAACTCCAGCCCCAGGTCTTCATCTATATTTTTGGTTATCTGTACTTTGCGCTCACTGCCTGCGGCGTCCAAAAGTGTAAGCTCCACTTCCTCATCCGCCAGCAAAAAGCTTAAATCTATAATATCGCGCACGCTGCTGCCGTTAACCTCAAGCAGGCTTTCGCCCGCTTTAATGCCTGCGGCATCGGCAAGGCTGCCGCGTTTAACGCTGCTTATTAATCCCTGCATAAAAACTCCTTTATATAAAACACTCTTTTAAAACATACTTTGTTAGTTTATATTATACCGTTAAATATGTCAAATTGCAAAATGATGGGATTGAGTTTTATTTTTTTGGTTTTGCTTTTAATTTTCTTTTAATACTTTGTATGTAGGTTTTATGTTTTAACTTTCTTTTTCATTCATCTTACTTTTTGCAGGCCAAAAAGTAAGCAAAAAGCCTTCGCTCCTCAAAAAACTTAACGGCTTATTATCAAATCAGTTTGCCACTTGCAGCGCCTGCGGAAACTCGCTTCGCTCAAACATCCTCCGGCAAATGCTGCAAGTGCCTTTTTATTTTAAGCTTTCGCCTGTTTTTTGAAAGTCGCCTTTTGACATGACCCGTACTTTTATAGCTTGATTTTGGATATTATGCTCTTAAATCGTATTTTATGACTATTCATTATAAAAAATATATGCAACCTGCGATAACATTGCTGCTTTTTATAAAAATTTACCAAAGTATGAATTTAAGCAAATCAACTCACCTAAATTCAATATATTAAAAGTACGGGTTACATCAAATCGCGGCATTAAAAATTTAGCGGTATTTACTGAAAAGCAATAAAAATTTCCCGGTGTTTGAGCGAAGCGAGTTCCGTGGAAAATTTTATTGCTTTCGGCGTGCCGCATTTAAATTTTTTCAGCCGCGTGAGTTTTCTTTGGCTGAATCGCCAATTAGAAACGAGCTTTAAGCGAAGTTTATAATTGTGCCAGTGAAGCCAGGCAAATTTTACGACCGAACAGGAAGTAAAATTTACCCTCCAAAATTTCTTTGGTTACAAAGAATGAAGATGAATAATAAAAAGAAATAAAAATTGATAACGTATAATCAAAGACGAAAACAAAATTAAAAGTAATATGAGTAAAACCGTAAATAAAAATACAATAGCCTAACTACAAAGCCACAAAACCATCTAAAAAAATCTTTTAAGGTAAAATTGCCTTCAAACTTTACACAAATCAATCTTTTTTATATACAAACATCTCCGTCAATGGTATAATTAAAGCAAACAAAAGAGTCCGCGCGGGGGGGAATTACGTACCTGTAATTTCTCTCCGTAAATCTCCTCCCGTAACAAATAAGCAAGTATGGAAGGAGATTTTTATGCGTAAAACTATAAAAAACAAGATTTTAATATCAATTTTGGCAATGAGTTCTGTCAATTTATTTGCTTCGGCAGAAGTTTTTGCCGATAATGTAACCGTTTATGATAATGAAGTTACCAGCCACAACAATCAAACTATCGCAACTGATGCTGATTTTAACGGTTACAATTATACAAATAACACTTATATCAAAAATAACATAACCGTTTCCAACAGCACACTAAAAAATTTTTACGGTATTAGTTTACCGGATCGAGAAAGTGGTGATCGACCATATAGTTTAACTAAAAATAATATTACTATCAACAGTTCAACAATTACCGGAAATATTATCGGCAATAAAGCTGCCAGCAGCTCGCCATCTGCTAGCAATTTAACACTTACACTTAAAGATACTACAGTTGACGGTGAGGATGTTGACGGTGGGGAGGTTGTCGGGGCAGATTTATCATCTTATGGTGGAAATATAACGGTAAATAACATTAAAATTGTTTTAGAAGGTAACACAAAAATAAACAATGCTGATGTAATATTATTTAGAAGGTCAACATGGGCAATTTATTCTGTTAATATGAGTGATTGTGAAATTATCTTACGAGACAATGCAGATGTTTCCACATCAAATTTATATGCTTTTACGAGTACAACAGATACTGTAGGCAGTTACCCATTCCAACAAATTAAACCTCAAAAAACAACTTTAACGCTCGACGGATGGAGCGGTACTGTAAACAGCCTGCACGATTTTAACATTATCAATTTCAATAATATTGACTTAAGCAAAGATACTATGCTTGATGTAACAGGCAATGTAGTAAATATGTCAGATGTTACTATCAATATCAACTCTATCGCAATGGCAGGCGATTATGAAACAGGTGTAAATAACCATTTTGTAAGTTGGGATGAAAATATTAAAGGTAAAGTAACTATCGCAGACGATATAAAAAACAATCTTGATACTAACAACTACTATACTGCTGACCGTAATAATAATGATGGTATTTATGCCACTAAATTTAACAGCTTAACCGTTTCGGGCAGCAATACATCTGATAACCAAATTAAAATTTCAGCAGATATTAAAAACTCCGTTTTAACAGGCAAATTTATTGATGAAAGCGCTGCTGTACGTTATAACAGCAACCAAACAGAAGATACCTCTTCTTTAACTATCGGCAACGGCTTTACAACTAATGTTGCAACCGTAGCAGGCGCTTATGCGGCAGATAAAACAGATGGCACAGCGCAAAACGCGGAAGGTGGTGTTGTAAACATTAGCGGCGATAATATCACATATGACGGCATTGTTTACGCAGGTTACAGTGAAAGCGGCAGTGCAAACAGCAATACCATTAATGTTGCGGCTGATACCATCGCCAGCAAAATGACTTTAAGCGGTACTAATAACACCGGCAGCGATAATGTTCTTAATCTGGCAGGCAGTGCCACGTTTAAAGCCATCAATAATTTTGACGCTATTAATTTTGATAAAATCGACTGGATTAACGGCGGTACGGTTTTAAGCATTACTAATAACAGTGAAGAAAAAGCGCTTGCCAACACAAATATCAACATTAACAGCCTTAATTTTGCAGGTGGTGCAGAACTTAATGCCGGTGAAAGTATGACCATTATCAGCAATAACAATTCAGGTAAAAATTTAGGTATTGGCACAGGTAAAGTTGACGCTTTAAGTAACTTTACGGCAGGCGTAACAATAGCAGGAACCGGAACGGCAGAAGTCGCCTCTGACGGCAATAGTGTTAAATACACGCTGACTGAAGTTAAACATTTAGACCAAATCGACCTCGTCGCCGAAAACCGCGCCGTTGCGGCAGCCTTTGTAAACCAGGGGACGGATTTAATCAGCGATAGCCTTGACACCATCAGCCGCGACAGCAATTACGGCGTTAAAACCTTTGCCGCCGTACACGGTAACCGCAGCAAGTATAACGTGAACAGCGACATTAAAATTAACGGCTGGAGCACGATTGTCGGCGTTGGCAATGCCGATAAGTTCGATAACGGCAGCGAGTTCAGCTGGGGCGTATTCTACGAAAACGGCAGCGGCAATTACAGAACATTTAATGAATTCAATAACGAATTCTTCCGTGGTGACGGCAGCCTTGTTTATAACGGCGGCGGCATTGCGGCAAGGTACGAAAATAAAAACGGCGTTTATACGGAAGGTTCGCTCCGCGCCGGTATGTTAAAGAGCGATATGGATAACGCTTTGCGCGATGGTGCAGGCAATTTTTACGGTTACGAAAGTGAAAGTGCTTACTATGGCGCGCACCTTGGCGTTGGTAAAATTATCAGCCTGAGCGACAGCAGCGACCTTGATGTATACGGTAAGTTCTTCCACACCTACACCGAAGGCGACAGCTTTAAGGTTGCTAATGACGAATTTGAGTTTGACAGCATTAACAGCGACCGCCTGCGTGTAGGCGCACGCATTACCAGCAATAAGGAAAACAAGTTCAGCACTTACTATGGCTTGGCTTATGAGTACGAGTTTAACGGCGACGCTGATATGACGGCGCAGGGGCTTAAAGCACCCACGCAAAGCTTGCAGGGCAGCAGCGTAATGGCAGAAGTTGGCTTTAACTACCAGCCTACGCCCACCAGCCCGTGGAGCTTTGACCTTAACATGCGCGGCTACGCAGGCGAACGCCAGGGCGGCAGCTTTAACGTACAGGCAACGTATACTTTTTAACTTTATAAAACAAACATATAAGCAAAAACAACCGGCGGCACAGTATAATGCTTCCGGTTGTTTTTTATAAAAATTATGTTTTAACGGCAGTTATAAAACGTTTTAATGGCGTCATTTTGACTTAGCAAAATATTTTACGGCATAGTATGCGGCAAATGCCACAATATAGGTAAGTGCTGCCATAGCAACTTTTTTGTTGAAACCAATCTGTTCGTCTACGTAATCTTCTGCTGTCATATCTTTTTCAACAGTAATATATGATTTTTCTTCCGGTATATAAAGCACGCGGCGTTCAACAGTTTTTCCTTCACCCACAATTTGCTGGGCGCTGCTTTCAATGCCGCCTTTTTCAAGGATATAATTATACTCGTTCACAAAACGCAGCTTATCTCTTAACTTTTTGCCCTGTTCAATTTTTTCACGCCAGTTTTCAGGCTCCGGCATCTTTTCGGCTGCTGCCGCCAGTTTATTTTTCCTGTTTTCTTCCGTCCAGTAATCTACGGCATAAACGGTAGTTGTTGGGTTTCTTCTTTTCATTTTGCCGCTAAAATTGGTTTCTTTTTGCAGCGGTATTACCCTTTGCGGGTAAAACGTGTAAACGCCCATATCCTTATACTCATCAGCCGGGCGCACCTTCTGCATATCTCCGTAGCTGTTAAAAAGTGCAATTACAGCAACAATAAATATAAACACCGGCAAAAAACGCAGTATGCTTTTAATTTTATTCATAACACGCCACCACCCGTTTAATTATGGCTTAACAAACCTTTTATAATTTAATCATAGCATAAGCGGCAATTTATTACTATAACTTATAAGCAATTTTACAGTTTGCTGTATGTACTTCTTTATGAACATGAAACCACTGTTTAGATGAAGCGCAGAGCAAAATCGCGACGGCTAAATCACTGTTGTACCCTCCATGCGCAAACCGCTGCGCAGCCGTGTTTGCGTACGCAATTAGGAGCGACGTTTTGCCAAACTGAATATAAACAGTGATTTCCTGTATGCACAAAAAAAGAGCTGAACATAAAGTTCAGCTCTTTTGCGTAATTATAAATTTTATATATTGTGGTACATAAATTTTGCTCATTATTCAATCGCAAAATTTGCATAGCTTCGCTGGCACAATTATTGCCTTCGCTGTCACTCGGCACTAATTGGCGACTCAGCTAAATTGGCGCTCAGTTAAGTTACGCGCGGGAAATGTATTCGCCGGTACGGGTATCAATGTTAAGTACGTCGCCTTCGTTAATGAACAGAGGTACTTTAACAACATAGCCGGTGTCCATGGTTGCGGGTTTGCTGCCGCCGGTAGCCGTATCGCCGCGGATGCCCGGGTCGGTTTTAACAACAGTCAGTTCAACGGTGTTCGGCAGGTCAACGCCGATAACGCGGCCGTTGTAAATCATGATTTTGGCATCCATGTTTTCTTTAAGGAAGTTGATGGCATTGCCAAGCTGTTCTTTGGTAAGTTCGGACTGTTCGTAGGTTTCGTTGTCCATAAATACATAGTTGCCATCGGATTCATACAGATACTGCATTGCGCGGCGGTCGATATGTGCTTTCGGCAGACGTTCGCCTGCGTTGAAGGTGCGTTCTACAACGGCACCGGTGCACATGTTGCGCATTTTAGCACGTACAAAAGCTGCGCCTTTGCCCGGTTTTACATGCTGGAATTCTACAACCTGCCATGCGTCGCCATCGATGGTAACAGTTACGTTGGTTTTAAATTCGTTGGTTGAAATCATAAATGCTCCTCCTGTTTATTTAAAATTAAACAATTTCCATCAGTTGCTTTTTAACGCCGCACAGCACTTTAGCGCCGTCATCCGTCAATACAACCGTGTCTTCGATACGTACACCGCCCTTGCCGGGAATGTAAATACCTGGTTCTATGCTGAATGTCATGCCGGGCTCCAGCACAACATCAGTACCGCGTTTGTTGATATTGGGCATTTCGTGAATTTCAAGGCCCACGCCGTGCCCCAGCCCGTGCACGTAGTTTTCGCCGTAGCCGCGCGAGGTAATGTATTCTCTTACAATCGCGTCAAGCTCCGCGCCCGTCATGCCGGGCTTTGCGCTTTTTAAACCGCGCCACTGGGCTTCTTCAACTATGGTGTAAATTTCCTTGTGCCACGAATTAGCCATACCGAGCACAACCGTTCTTGTCATGTCGGAATGGTAACCGTCGTACACAGCGCCAAAGTCGAAGGTAATAAAATCGCCTATTTCAATCTGTTTATCGCTTGCCATGCCGTGCGGCAGAGCGCTGCGCGCGCCGGAGGCGATAATCGTATCAAACGAAGGTTTTTCGCTGCCCATACTGCTCATGTAGTATTCAAGCCTTGCAGCCAGAGCTTTTTCCGTCATGCCGGGTGTAATTTCCGGCAGCAGTTTTAAAAACGCCTGGTCGGCAATTTTAAAGGCTTTCCACATCAGGTTCAGTTCGCGTTCGTCTTTAACCATGCGCAGATACTTTAAATCAATGTTTAAAAGCTCTTTGCCGCTTACTGCCTCTTTAAGGCTCTGGTAATCGTTATAGCTGTAAGCCGCGCCGTCAAAACCTATTTTGGTATGCGCCTTGGCAAAATCCGCCGCTGCCTGCCAGATATCGCCGGTGTAGGTAAATACACGGCAGTAATGCTGCACTTCGCCTTCTGCCTGCGTAGTGTAGCGCCCGTCGGTTATTAAAACCGTGCTTTTAGCGTCAACATAAAGCAGGCTGCTGTCGCCGCGGAAGCCTGACAGATAGCGGATTGTCGGTATATCCTTCACAATAACGCAGTCAAGCCCGTTTTTGGCCATCAGGCTTAAAAACCTGCCCAAACGCTGCATCATTTCCACTCCACCAGTCTTTCCTAAACAATAATACCATTATATTTTATCATAAATACTGCCTGCTGTCACTATAAAACCGGCTCGCCTTCCAGAATTTCTACCGTAAAGGGCATGTTTTCAATTATTTCCATTACGTCGTTGTAGGTATCAGGCGTGCCTAAAAGCTTAACCACGCCTTCCCGCGGGTCTTCGGTTGTAACAAGCGCCAGGTGTTCGTAGCCTTCCATAATCCAGTTTACGTCGGCAATGCGTTCCGGCGCCACGCGCAGATAGATAATACTTCGGTCGTCGCTCATATAATTTTCCTCCGCAGCAGCGAATCGGGCAGAAGCTCCGCAACGCAGTCAATCCAAAAGTGCTGGCGTGCGTGCGGCGCACATTCGATGGGTGTGCCTTCTTCGTCCTGCATATTTTTAAGTTCCAGCGGCATTAAGGTGCCGTCTGTCATTAAAAGTTCCAGCTTTTCGCCGTTTTTTACGTTGTTGCGCTGCTCAATCAGCGCTTTTTTATTTGCTTTATCGTAGCTTAAAACAATGCCTACAAAATCGTGCGTCTGTTCGTAGCTGCTGGTGGTATAAACCTGCGCATCCGCGCCGGGCGTGCCAAAGGCAAAGCCTTCGGTATAAGGGCGGTGCGATACCTTGTTCAGTTCTTCAATCCACTCAGGCAGCACTTTGTAGCCGTCCGGGTCTTTCATGTAAGCGTCAATTGCCTTGTGGTACACGCTGGCCACGGTTGCCACATAATGCACGCTTTTCATGCGGCCTTCAATTTTCAAGCTGCAAATACCTGCTTTAACAAGCTGCGGTATGCGCGCAATAAGGCATAAATCCTTGCTGTTCATTACATAGGTGCCGTGCGCGTCTTCTTCAATATCGTAGCTTTCGCCGGGGCGGTTCTTTTCGTGCAGGGTGTATTCCCAGCGGCAGGCCTGTGCACATGCGCCGCGGTTGCCGTCGCGCCCCGTAAGGTAACTGCTTAAAAGGCAGCGTCCGCTGTAGGATATGCACATTGCGCCGTGTACAAAGGCTTCCAGTTCCACAGTAGTTTTAGCGCCGATTTGTGCAATTTCTTCCAGCGAAAGTTCGCGCGCCAGCACTACGCGTTCCGCGCCCAAATCATGCCACGCCTGTACGCTTGCCCAGTTGGTGGTGTTAGCCTGCGTGCTTACGTGCAGCGGCATGCCGGGCACAACGCGCCGCGCCGTCTGCCATACGCCAAGGTCGCTTATCAAAAGCGCGTCCGCGCCTGCTTTTTGCAGTGCCAGCAAGTATTCCGGCAGTTTTTCAATATCGCTGTTATGCGCAAAAATGTTTACGGTTACATAAACTTTTTTGCCTAAAGAATGGGCAAAATCTGCCGCTTCTTTAATTTCGTCAATTTCAAAATTATTGGCAAAAGCGCGCAGGCCAAACATTTTGCCGCCCAGGTAAACGGCATCCGCACCGTAGCGCAGCGCCATTTTGCACTTTTCCATATTCCCTGCCGGCGCCAAAAGCTCCGGCTTAACAATTTGTCTTGTCATGTTCCTTCCTTACTGCGGGCCGTGAATATCTTCTATCGCCTGTAAATGTTCTTCGTAAGTGCGCGTAAAACGGTGGTGCCCGTCTTTTTCGGCCACAAAGTATAAATAATCCGTATTTTCCGGGTTCAGCACGGCTTTAATGGCGTCCATGCCGGGGCTGCCAACCGGTCCCGGCGGCAGGCCGGAGTTAACATACGTATTATACGGATTTTCAATGCGCGTATCGGCAATAGTGATTTCGGCCTTCTGTTCTCCGCCCAGTATATATTGAATGGTTGTATCCGACTGAATGGGCATGTAAATTTTCAAGCGGCGCAGAAAAACACCGGCAATGCGCGGCTGTTCTTCTTTAAAAACGGCTTCCAGCTCCACCATTGAAGCAATGGTTACTATATCGTGAATGGACATTTTGGTTTTTTCTGCCGCTTCGCCGATTTTTTCGTGGTTAATCTGCGTGTTAAACTCCTTAACCATCATGGCAAGCATGTCTTTTTCCGTCATGCTGTCGTTAAACTGGTAGGTTGAAGGGAAAATAAAGCCTTCTGCTTTGTATTTTACATCGGCATTATTGGTTTCCATATATTTATACGGAGTGTAGTTGCGTGCGGCTTCTTTAAATTTTTCCGCATCGCCCAGCCCTTCCGCCGCCAGTTTGGCTGCAGTTTTTTCTACCGTGTAGCCTTCAGGCACGGTAAAGCTTACGGTTTTAACCTGCCCGCGCGCCAGAATATCTATAATTTCGCCGTTTGATTTTCCTGCTTCAATTTCGTAGCTTCCGGCCTGCAATTTGCCTTCCAGGCCCATAAAACGCGCTTCCAGCCTGAAACTTTCAGGGCGTTTAATAAGTTTCTGCTTGTGCAGCATATTGGCAATGTCTGCCGCCGTCATGCCGTTTTCTACCGTAATAACGTAGGTTTTGCCGTTGGCTAAATCGGCATTGTTGCCCGTATAATTTAAAACCCAGTAAGATGCTACAAATATTACCAGCAAAGTGCTCATAAAAAACGGTAATATTTTTCTCATGCTACGCCGCCCCTAAACATTCGTACTTTAAAAATGCCGGACCAGAGGTCCGGCAGGCAGTTTATTATTCTTCGTCCCATTCGGCAACGAGTTTTTCGTAAGCCGCTTTAACTTCTTCAAACTCCTCGTCGGTAGGCCCAAGATAAATTTCGTTGCCGTCTTCGTCAAAGTCAATGCGGGCAATGATTACATTGTCCTCGTCATCGTCTTCTTCATCATGGCAATGGCATTCTTCATCTTCGCAGCCGCAGTCGTCAGCGTCCAAAGCGGAAAGAACCGCAAAGCTCTTTTCACCAACGGGGATAACCATTTCCTCACGGAAATACATTTCGTTGCCGTCCTCGTCGGTAATAACTACGATTTCTTCTTCGTCGATATGGTCATGCTCAAGCTCAAATTCTTTGTTATCGTCCATTTTGTACCTCTTTCTTAAAGCATAAGTATAATTAGGTTTATTTTATCGTATCATACCGCTAACTGTCAATAAAAGGATAAGTGAAATTTACTTAAACAAAAACAGCGCCCGCTGAAAATACGGACGCTGCTGCGTTAATTTTTATTTGCCAAAAAGTTTGCCGAGGCCCTGTTTTACTGCCCCGCCAACCTGCTGGCGCACGTTTTCGCGCACTTCTTCTTTGGTAGGAGCGGTAAAGCCTGATTCGCTCATTTTATCAAAAGTAATTTTGCCATTGCTGTTCATTACGGCGTTAGAGGTAAAGCTGCCAAGCGGTGTGCCAATGGTAATGCCGGAGAAGGTCATCTGCCCGTTTGCGCGGCTGAAATTGCCTGAAAGCGAGTTAAACGGAACGCCTGCAAAATTACCGGGCGCAATAACAAACGTACCGCCCGCAACGGCGCTGTCTGCACTGCCGGTGCCGCTGGCGTCTGCTTCAAAGCTCAGCGGGCCGCTGATTTGCGTTTCCGTTACCGCGGTGCTGTCCATGCCGCTGCCGGAAAGATGCAGCGCAAAGTTTTTGGTTGCTGCCTCTACCGTGCCGCTTACGCCTAAAGTACCGCTGTAAACATTGGCATAAGTGTTGCTTAACGTTACCAAGCCGTTAGTATAGTTGTAATTGCCGTTAATGCCCGTTGCCACAAGCGGTGCAACTTCCAGCTTATCCATGGTAAAGCTGCCGTTAATTACAGGCGCGTCAATCGGGCCTGTTACCTTGCCGTTAATGTTAACGCTGTCGGTAATGCCAAGGCCGGGGCTTACAGCGTCCACACGGAAGGAAGGCGCTGCCACGTTCAAATCATAAGTAGGCATGCCCTGTTTCTGGAACAGGATTTTGCCGTCCATGTTAACGTCCTGACCTTCCACTTTGCCTTTAACGGCGGTAAACGAAGCAGCATTGTTGTCAATGGCAAAGCTGCCGCCGCCATCGGTAATGTTATAGCCCAAAGCCTTGCCTGCCACGCCGCTCAGGCTGCCGTCAAGGTTCAGGTTCCACTTAGCGTCGTGCAGCCCAGCTGCAAGTTTGGCGCCGTTAATAACGCCGCCGGTAATGCTCAGTTCGCCAAACGAAGGCAGAACCTTCATAAGCTCAGTAATTTGCAGGTTTTTAACTTCGGCGCCGATTGTTACATCGTCATAAACCTTGTCAATGCTGCCAATTAAATCAGCGTCGCCGTTTTTGCCCTGCAAGGTAAATTTAATATCCGGAAACTCTTTTAAATTAGCCTGCATTTCCACGCTGCTGAAATCAAGTTTCTGCCCGTTCATGTCAAGGGCCAGCGCGCCGTCGGTAATTTCCACCATGCCGCGGAACTCTGTCGGTGTTTCATCATCTTTGTCGGAAAAATTGATATAGTTAATAATGTCAAGCCCGTCTTTATCGGTGTAATTTACCGCAAACTGCGGCTTTTCGATAGAGATGCTGTTAATGGAGTTAATTCCGAAAGAACCTTTAAGGATATCAAAAAGGTTGGCGGAAACGTTCATTTCCGGAACTTCGGCCAGTTTTTTGCCGTCAGGCGCAGTCCATACTACGTTTTCAAAAACAACATTGCCCGATACGCTGGCACTGAAATGTCCTATTTGCAGCTTGCCCTGCAATACGGTCTGCTTGTCGGCCATTTCGTTTACAAAGCCCGCGGCTTTATTGCCTGCCACATGCACTGCCAGCGTGCCGAGAATTATCAGCACCGCTATTACGCCGCCGGCTATTTTATGTTTTCTCTGTAACATTAAAATCACCCCGCTGCCGTTTGTTTAGCGCCGGCTGTCCAAATAGTTCTGCAAAATAACCACAGCCGCCATCATGTCAATAATTTTACGGCGTTTTTTGCGCTTCAAATCCGCGTCTATAAGCACATTTTCCGCCGCCACTGTCGAAAGCCTTTCATCCCACAGCACAACTTTAATGCCTTCAAAGCGTTTTTTCAGTTCTTCGGCAAAAGCCTCGCTTACATGTGCGCGTTCGCCTATTGTGCCGTTCATATTTTTGGGGTAACCCAAAACAACCGTATCCACTTCATGCTCTTTAATCAGCTCGCCTATGCGCTCAAAATCGCGTTCTTCCGTTGTGCGGCGTATGGTTTCCACGCCGCCGGCAATCATGCCCAATAAATCACTCGTTGCCACGCCTATTGTGCGCGTGCCGATATCAAGCCCCATGCTTCTTTTCATAGCGCCGCCCTACTTTTTAGCCGATGCGGAAAGATAACTTTTTACAAGCTCTTCCAAAAGTTCATAGCGTTCAAAACGGCGCAGCTTGGTGCGGGAATCCTTATGGCTGGTAATGTAAGTGGGGTCGCCGCTTAAAAGATAGCCCACAAGCTGGTCTACCGGGTTGTAGCCCTTTTCCTCCAGCGCGGCATAAACCTCGCGGATAGTCTGGGCTACGTCTTTTTTATCTTCAGTGCGTTTAAACATCATGGTTTCGCTTGAAATGCTCATAACTATTCCTCCTTTAAAAATAAAAAGGCTTTTTATTTATTTTAACATACCTTAACGCAAAATAATAGAAAGAAACGGCTGAGCTTTGAACCCAGCCGTTACTATTTTGTGAAATTATTTAATCTGTCCTTCAATAACAGTCAGTGCGGTTTTCAGTGCTTCATCAAGTTTGGAAGCATCTTTGCCGCCGGCCTGCGCCATATCAGGGCGTCCGCCGCCGCCGCCGCCGCAAACCTTGGCAACTTCCTTAACAATCTGCCCGGCATGGATGCCTTTGGCAACAGCGTCTTTAGTTGCCATGGCAAGAATGTTGATTTTGCCGCTGTCAATAACGTCAGCCAGCACTACAACGCCGCCTACTTTATCGCGCATCTGGTCGCCCAGGCTGCGCAGTGCTTCAACGTCACCGGCACTTACTTTCTGTACAAGTACGGGAACGCCTTTAATATCGCAAACGCTGGAGGCAGCATCGCTTACCTGTGCTTTGGCAATCTGGCCTTCCAGCTCGCTGATTTTCTGTTCCGCTGCTTTATAATCGGACTGCAAGGCACAGATACGTGCGCAAAGGTCATTGCTGCGGCATTTAAGGCCGGTTGCTGCGGTTTTAACCATGTCTTCCATTTCGCGTACATAGTTCAGTGCGCCGTGGCCGGTTACGGCTTCAATACGGCGTACGCCTGCGCCTGTGCTCGATTCGGACAGAATTTTAAACATACCAATCTGCGCGGTGTTGCCAACATGTACGCCGCCGCAGAATTCCATGGAAAAGCCCGGTACGGTAACAACGCGTACAATGCTGCCGTATTTTTCGCCGAACAGTGCAACCGCACCGCGTTTTTTTGCTTCGTCAATCGGCAGTTCTTCAATGGTTACATCTTTTGCTGCCAGAATCTGGTCGTTTACAATTTCTTCAACCCTGCGCAGTTCTTCTTCCGTTACGGGAGAGAAATGCGAAAAGTCGAAACGCAGACGGTCAGGGCCAACATAGCTGCCTGCCTGGTTTACATGGTCGCCCAAAACCTGTTTTAAAGCTGCATGCAGCAGGTGGGTTGCTGTATGGTTGCGGGCAATATCGTTTTTGCGTCCGCGTTCAATTTCAAACTTAACTTCGTCGCCAACGGCAACGGTGCCTTCGGTTACGGTGCCAATCATAATTGTTGCGCCGTCCGGCAGTTTTTTGGTAATTTCAACCTGCATTACGCCGGCAGGGGCAATAATGCGGCCGGTATCGCCAAGCTGTCCGCCGCCTTCAGCGTGGAATGCGGTAACATCGGTAATAACAGCGGCTTTTTTGCCGTCCTCCATGCTCTCAACCGGCTGTGCGTCATGAGCAGGATACATGGCAGCGATTTTGCCGCCCTGTGCGCCTTCATCAACCTTTAAGGAAGCAAGGTCAATGCTGCGGGTGTTGTAAATTATCGGGCGTCCGGTCTTGTCGTCGCGAGCGTCGCGTGCCATTTTGCGCTGAACTTCCAATGCCTCGTTAAAAGCTTTATCGTCCATCGTCATGCCTTCTTCTTCCAGAATTTCGGCAGTCAGTTCACGCGGGAAACCGAAAGTGTCGCTCAGGCGGAAAGCAGTTGCGCCGTCCAGCACGGTTTTGTTTTCTTTTTTGAGGCTTTCGATTTCGGTGTATAAAAGGTCACAGCCCTGGCGCAGAGTGCGCAGGAAGCTGGTTTCTTCCATCTCGATAACTTTATGGATAAAGCTCGTTTTTTCAACAAGGTACGGATACGGTTCTTTAAACATGTCAATAACAACATCAACCGCACCGTTAAGAAACTTGTCTTCAATGCCGATTAAGCGCGCATGGCGTACGGCACGGCGCAGAACGCGGCGCAGTACATAGCCGCGGCCTTCGTTGGAAGGAAGCACACCGTCGGCAATCATAAAGGTAATGCTGCGGACATGGTCGGCAATAACCTTTAAGGATACGTCGGTCTTTTTATCCTTGCCGTATTCTACGCCGGCAACCTTAGCGGCGTATTCAATAATCGGGAAGATAAGGTCGGTTTCAAAGTTGGAAGGCTTGCCCTGCAATACGGAAGCGAGGCGTTCAAGGCCTGCGCCGGTATCAATGTTTTTATTGGCAAGCGGGGTGTAAGTACCGTCTTCATGCTGGTCATACTGGGTAAATACCAGATTCCAGATTTCAAGGAAACGGTCGCAGTCGCAGCCCGGTTTGCAGTCCGGTCTGCCGCAGCCGCGTTCTTCGCCCATATCAATGTGCAGCTCGCTGTCCGGTCCGCACGGGCCGCTGCCGGTTTCCCAGAAGTTTTCTTCAAGGCGTACAATGCGTTCATCAGGCACGCCTACAACATTGTGCCAGATTTCGTATGCTTCGTCGTCAGTCGGATGGATGGTTACCCACAGTTTATCGGCAGGCAGCTCCAGTTCTTTGGTTAAAAACTCCCAGCTCCAGGGAATGATTTCTTTTTTGAAATAATCGCCGAAGGAAAAATCGCCCAGCATTTCAAAATAGGTATGATGGCGCGCAGTACGGCCTACGTTTTCAATATCGCCGGTGCGCACGCATTTCTGGCAGGTAGTGATACGCGGAGAAGGCGGTTTCATTTTACCGGTAAAAAACGGTTTAAAAGGCGCCATGCCCGCACCAATTAAAAGCAGAGTCGGGTCGTCCTGCGGAATGAGCGAAGCGCTCGGCAGCACGAGATGCCCTCTGTCTTCAAAAAACTTTAAAAATCTTTTACGGATTTCATTACCACTCATGTACTTCATAATTCAAAAATCGCTCCTTTTAAATAGGTACAACGCATAAGAAAATTATATAAAAATTAGCGTGCAAAGTCAACGCACGCTAAAAGTATACAGGGTTATTAATTAATTTTTCTGTTTGCCATGCAGCGCTTTTTCCGCGCCAATGTCCTTCGGAAAGTAATATTTGTGCCCGATAAGTTCATCAGGCATATACTGCTGCTGTACCCAGCCGCCGGGGTAATCGTGCGGATATTTATAGCCCGTTCCATGCCCCAGCGCACCTGCACCGGGGTAATGCGCATCGCGCAGATGTTTGGGCACCGTGCTCTGCACCGCACGCGCTTCTTCACGCGCACTGAAAATTGCCGTGCAGCAGGCGTTGCTTTTGGGGGCGTTGGCTATATAGCAAACGGCCTGCGCCAACGGCAGCTGTGCTTCCGGCAGGCCTATAAAATGGGCAGCCTGCGCCGCGGAATTAGCCACAACCAGCGCCATCGGGTCAGCATTGCCCACATCTTCTGCCGCGCAGATAACAATGCGCCGCGCTATAAAACGCACGTCCTCGCCGCTTTCCAGCATCTCTGCCAGATAATGCAGCGCCGCATCGGCGTCACTGCCGCGCATGCTTTTTATAAACGCCGATACCGTGTCGTAATGGCGGTCGCCCTTTTTATCGTAGCGCTTAAAAGCGTCACCCATTACGCTTTTAAGCACCGCGCCGTCAATCGTTTTTACGCCGTCCGGCAGCATAAATTCTGCCTGTTCCAAAAGGTTCAGCGCCACGCGCGCGTCGCCGCCGCAAAAATCAGCCAGTGCTTCCAGTGCCTCGTCCGTCATGGCAAGCTCCTGCCTGCCGTAGCCGTTTTCCTTATCTGTCAGCGCCTTTTGCAAAATCTTTTTAACGGCGTTTTTATCAAGCCGCTCCAAACGGATAATTTTCATCCGCGACAAAAGCGGCGCATTTACTTCAAAAAACGGGTTTTCCGTTGTTGCGCCGATAAGAATAACCGTGCCGTTTTCCACATACGGCAAAAGCACATCCTGCTGAGCCTTGTTAAAGCGGTGTATTTCGTCGATAAAAACTATCGTGCGCCCCATACCGCTGTACAAAGCGTCACGCGCTTCGCCAATCAGCTTGCGCAGCTCCGGCACGCCGCTCGACACGGCATTAAGCGCAACAAAACGGCTTTGCGTCATATTGGCAATAATATGTGCCAATGTAGTTTTGCCGGTTCCCGGCGGCCCGTAAAACAAAAGCGGCTGCAAAGCGTCGCGCTCAATCATCCGCCGCAGCGGGCTGCCCGGCCCGAGGGCTTTTTCCTGCCCCGCAAAATCGCTTAAACGCCGCGGGCGCATACGGTCTGCCAGCGGCTTGGTAATTGTTTGTGCAAATAAACTGTCCATATTTTAATCCTGCCCGGCAATTATTTTCTGTACAATATGCGCAGCCATCATCATACCGGCGCAGGCAGGCACAAACACCAGGCTGCCCGGCACGCTGCCTTCAATAAAGCGCTGCGGTTCTTCATGCGAATATACAACGGTAATGCCTTCGGTAATACCGGCGTCGCGCAGTTTTTTGCGCATGCTGCGCGCCAGCGGGCACACGCTTGTTTTGCTGAGATCCGTAATTTCCAGCATTTCCGGGTGCAGCTTGTTGCCCGTACCCATGGCCGATACCACCGGAACATTATGCCTGTAAGCCTCTATTAAAAGGTCTGCTTTCGATTCCGTACTGTCGATAGCGTCGGCAATAAAATCAAAACCGTCCACAAAAAGGTTTTCAAAATCACCCGGCCTGTAAAAATCCTTAATAACCCTTATGCGGCACAAGGGGTTAATATCGCGCAGGCGCGCTGCCATAACGTCGGCCTTAAACTTGCCGATAGTGCTTGTAAGCGCAGGCAGCTGGCGGTTAATGTTACTTGCTTCAACCGTATCATTATCCATAATTACAAAGCTGCCAACACCGGTGCGGCACAAAGCCTCTGCCACATAAGAACCAACGCCTCCAAGGCCTATAACGGCAACTCTGGCGGCATTTAATTTTTCAACGGCCTTGGGGCCGATAACCATTTCTACACGTGAAAGCTCCATGAGTCCTCCAAAAAAATTTCCCCGCAATGCCGTCCTGCCCAATGTTTTGAACCTGCATGTGCAGGTGGGTGCCCTCCCGCCTACCGCAAAAGTCCCCTCGAGAGGGCTTGTTTTTAATAGGCGGAGCTCAAATTCCGGGCTCCCTAGGTAAGTGTGTTGGCTCAAAACTAAAAGGCAATGTAACGAACACCGCAGGGGAATTTGCTCCATTTATAAGACCGGCTTCTGCCAATCTCTTTACATATACTATAACAAAATTTGCCTTAAATCACAAGTGGCAAATACCGTATTCACAAAAAATAACAGAGCCTGCGTCTGCAAGCTCTGTTATTAAGCATTGGCTTATACTTACTGTAAAAGTTGTTTTACCATGGCATTAATGCGTTTGCCATCGGCACGGCCACCGGCTTTGGCAATAACCTTAGGCATTACCTTGCCCATGTCCTTCATGCTGGCTGCGCCTGTTTCGGCAATTACTTCCTTAACAAGGCTTTGCAGCTCGTCATCTTCCATTGCGGCCGGAAGATATTTTTGCAGCACTTCAATCTCAGCTTTGGCCTGGTCTATCAGATCGGTGCGTCCTGCTTTCTCAAACTCAGCAAGAGAATCCTGACGCATCTTAACTTCTTTCATCAAAACTGCAATTACTTCGTCTTCAGTAAGTTCTTTTTTGTCATTGATCTCGACATTTTTGATATTGGCACGCGCCATGCGGATGGTTTCCAGCGCCACTTTGTTGTGGGCTTTCATGGCCTGCTTCATATCTTCTGTCAGCTGATCTTTAATTGACATCTGCACGCGCCCCCATTATCTGGATTTACGTTTTCTTGCGGCTTCGGATTTCTTTTTGCGCTGAACGCTCGGTTTTTCATAGTGTTCGCGTTTTCTTACTTCAGAAAGGATGCCGGCTTTTTGGGTAGCTCTTTTGAATCTGCGCAGTGCGCTGTCAAGAGTTTCGTTTTTGCCAACTTTAATTTCTGCCATCTGATCTCCCTCCCTCCACACACTTAGGGAAGTGTATATACAATTTATATGCTTTGAGAATACTCCGAAGCATATAATCTCACCGTCTAATTATACATTACTGTAAGGAGTTTGTCAATCAGCACGGAGGCCAGCCGAGCATTTTACCGCCCAAAAGATGGATATGCAGATGGTGCACGGTTTGTCCGCCTTCGTCGCCGGTATTAACAACAATGCGGAAGCCTTTTTCGCTTACGCCGAGTTTTTCGCTGAGCATTTTTACTTTGCCCAGCATGTACTTAACAAGTTCCGGGTCTGCCGCAACAATGTTTTCCGTATGTTCCTTCGGAATCATCAGTACGTGTACGGGCGCAGCCGGTGCGGCGTCGCGGATAACAATCATTTTATCGTCTTCATATACTCTTTCGGCAGGAATCTCTCCGGAAATAATACGGCAGAATACGCAGTCGTTCATATTTTTACCTCCTCGCTGTTTAAGGTTGTATTTAATTGGTAACTTATTATAAATTCGCCAAAGATAATAAAATTCCTTTTAAATTATGTTAAATTCTTCAGTCTTTTATAATTTCGCCAAGCAGTTTTTCGCCGTCAAAAGCCGTTATTTTTACAGGCAGTATTTCGCCGCCCATATTACGGCCGCCGCTTTTTACAAAAACGCGCTGATAGTTGCCGGTTAAGCCTTCAAAATAATCTTCACCGGCAGGCTGCTCAAACAAAACTTCCGCAGTTTGCCCAACCATGGCCTGCAAAAAAGTTTTGTGCATGGTTTCGTCAATTTTGCCCAAAATATCGGCACGTTCTTTTTTAACGGCTTCCGTTACAGCGCCCGCAAATTTTTCGGCAGGCGTGCCTTTGCGTGCCGAAAACGGGAAAATGTGCATTTTGCTGAAGCCGCAGCTTTCGGCAAATTTGCAGGTTGTTTCAAAATCAGCTTCCGTTTCGCCGGGAAACCCTACAATAACATCCGTAGTTATGGCAATATCGGGCACCTTCGTTTTAATATCCGCCAGAAGCGTTTGAAATTTAGCCGTTGTGTACGGCCTGTGCATGGCCTGCAAGGTTTTATCGCAGCCCGATTGCAGCGGCAGGTGCAAATGCCTGCAAAAACGTGCGTCTTCCTGCATAAGCGTTAAAAGACGCGGCTCTACCTCCACAGATTCCAGCGAACCGAGGCGCAGGCGCTGCACTCCCGGCACTTCAAGAACAGTTTTAACTGCGTCATACAAAGTAGGGCCGTTAGGGTTTTCTTTGCCGTAACAGCCAAGGTGAATACCGATAAGCACAATTTCCTTAAACCCGGCGCTTATAAGGCGCTGCGTTTCGGTACGGATGCTTTCAAGGCTGCGGGAGCGCAGCGGACCGCGTGCATACGGAATAATGCAGTAAGTGCAGAACTGGTTGCAGCCTTCCTGAATTTTTAAAAAAGCGCGCGTTTTATCGGTTATATCGCCTGCTGCCATCTCTTCAAAAGCAGTGCTGGCAGTTAATTTATGCACGGCATCCAGCGTATCGGTCTGCCTGTGCGTAAGGCGTTCTTCCACCAGCTGCACAATCTGCGCGCGGTCCTGATTGCCAATAATCATATCCACGCCGGCAATGGCCTTTACTTCTTCCGCCGCCGTCTGCGGATAGCAGCCCGTAACCACAATCAGCGCATTGGGGTTCTTGCGGATGGCGCGGTGAATTGTCTGACGCGATTTGCGCTGCCCGGTATTGGTAACAACGCAGGTATTAATAATATATACATCAGCTTCGCCGTCGAAACTGACAAGCTGATGCCCGCTGCGCAAAAACAGGTTTTCCATGCTTGCCGTATCGGCCTGGTTAACCTTGCAGCCAAGCGTATAAAATGCAATTTTTGCCATTTTCAGCCTCCCAGTTCGTCAAATTCGTATAATACGGCACTTAAAGCAGTAAGCCCTGCCGTTTCGGCGCGCAAAATACGCCTGCCAAGCGACACAGGCACCGCACCGCCGCTGCGTGCTTTATCAAGCTCGGCTTCGCTGATGCCGCCTTCCGGGCCGATTATAATTAATATGCTGTCTGTATTTAAATTGCTTTGCAGAACCTGTTTAAGGCCCTGCCTGTCTTCACATTCGTAAGCAATTATTTTAGTTGTGCAGTCACATTCAGCCATCAGTTTATCAATAGCTGCAACCTCCGCAATTTGCGGAATAATGTCGCGCTTGCTCTGCTTGGCTGCGCTTTCGGCAATTTTTTGCCAGCGCTGGCATTTTTTGGCAGCCTTCTCGCCGTCATAGCGCACAACGGAATGTTCCATTGCCAAAGGCACAATACGGCTTACGCCAAGCTCCACCGCCTTTTGGATGATAAAATCCATCTTTTCGCCTTTTACAAGCCCCTGTGCCAGTGTAATCTTTACCGCAGGCTCATGGCTTTCGGCAATAACTTCAAGGCATTTTACAAGCGTCTGCCCGGGCGCGGTTTCAGTAATTTCTGCAAGGGCGGTTACGCCGTCGTCGCTCACAATCTGCACCTTTTTGCCCGGCTTCATTTTAAGCACGGTGTAAATATGGCGTGCGTCAATGCCGTCTATCATCATATTTTCCGCATAAGGGCGCGGAATAAAAAATCTGTGCATTAATCCTCCAGTGCCATCAACATGGCAACCCAGCCGCCTTTATGGCGCGTGCTGATAACCTTCAGCCCGCTGGCTGAGGCAGCCTGTTTAATATCGTCTTCACGTTCTTCTATAATGCCGCTGGCAAGGAACTTGCCGTCTGCTTTCAGCTTTTGTGCAACATCCGGCAGCAGCATAATAATAATATCGGCAATAATATTGGCAATAATCACGTCGGCCTTGCCTTCCGTGCCGTGCAGAAGGTCGCCTTCTTTAGCTGCAATAACTTCGCTCAGGCCGTTTCCGGCAATGTTTTCTTTGGCAATGCGCACGGCGTTGGCGTCAATATCTACGGCAACAATGCTTTTGGCGCCCAGTTTGGCAGCCGCAATGCTTAAAATACCGCTGCCGGTGCCAACGTCAAATACTTCCGCCTGCGGCGTAACAATTTCTTCCAGGTATTCCATGCACATGCTTGTTGTATGGTGCGTGCCGGTGCCAAAGGCCATACCGGGATCAATTTCAATAACAAGGTCATCAGCCTTGGCATCGTATTTTTCCCACGAAGGCTTAATAACAAGGTGTTTGCCGATATGGGTTACATGGAAATACTGCTTCCATTCGTTTGCCCAATCCTGCTCGCACAGCGTACGGAACAGCGGATTGCGGAAAACGCATTTTTGCCCGATACGTTCTTCAACGGCTTTAACCTCGCGCGAGATAAACTCCAAACGTTCGGAAAGTTTTTCGTCGTCCGGGTAATAAGCCGTTACGGTAACAACCTCGGTATTCTGCTGTTCGGGAATATCGCACAGCTCCCATGTGCCGCTTGCGCGCAGCTGATTAATTAAAAGCGGGTCTTCCATGGCCACGCCCTGCGCACCGGCGCTGTATAAAATATCGGCAATCGTGTCTGCCTGTTCATGCGTTGTCTGTAAGCTGACTTCCGTCCACTGCATTACGTTTCACTCCTCAAAAAACTCATAGTAAAAAGATATAAATTTCCGCCTTTTATCTTATCATAACAAGACCGAAATGTACATTATAAAATCAGTCAATTTATATTTATCACGCCGCGGTTGGTTTTATGTTAAGCGTTACTATATTTGACTTTTTGTGCCTGTTTGCTATAATAATTATAGAAAAACAAACGGCTGCCGATAGACGGTCAGCCGCAAAATTGAAAATCAGTTAACTAAAGTAACGACCGTCAAAGTTTGCAAGGCTCTTGGCGGTCGTTACCGTTTTTTGCAGCAGTCTTTTCCGAGGACATAGCCAAAGGAAAACACCGTTATTGTATAACCAATAATGGTTAAAATATCAATAACATCCATGCTATCCCCTCCTTTAGCATATTTCCGCCACGCGGATTCTATGTTATCGGAGGGTCACAGTCCCTCCGCAGAGGGCTAACCGCCTACCGTTATGGCAGCGCATTTGCCTGCATATTGTAACAGAAAAATATAAAACTGTAAAGATACTAAAAGCGCGCTTCCGAATTTACGGAAACGCGCTTTATTTGTTATTTAAACAAATCTTTAATTTTGTTCAAAAAGCTTTTTTCTTCGGGGTTGATGTTGTCCTTGCTGATATCGGCAAATTTACGCAGCGCGTCTTTTTGCTTTTCACTCAGCTTTTTAGGAACAACAACTTTTATGCGTACCAGCTGGTCGCCGCGGCTGCCCCCGCGCAGGCTCGGTATGCCTTTGCCTTTCAGGCGCAGCACCTGTCCCGGCTGGGTACCTTCCGGAATCTTCATGGTTACCTGGCCGTCCAGCGTCGGTACTTTTATTTCATCGCCCAAAGTTGCCTGTACAATGTTAATAGGCACTTCGCATAATACAGTGTTGCCGTCACGTTCAAAGAATTTGTGCGGCTTCACATAAAGGTATACGTAAAGGTCGCCGCTGGGGCCGCCGCGCATACCTGCTTCGCCTTCTCCGCTTACGCGCAGGCGCGAACCATCGTTAACACCGGCAGGAATTTTAACTTTAAGCTTTTTGGTTTTGCGTACAGTGCCTTTGCCCTTACATTCCTTGCACGGCTCGGTAATAATTTTGCCTTCGCCGTGGCATCTGCTGCACGGGCGCACATTACGCATCTGACCGAACATAGTGTTTTGCGTAAAGCTTACCTGGCCTGTGCCGTGGCATTCGGGGCAGGTTTCCACCTTGCTGCCCGGTTCAGCGCCGCTGCCTTTACATTTCGGGCATTGTTCGTCGCGCGTCAGGTTAATTTCGCGTTCTACGCCGAAAGCCGCTTCTTCAAAGGTAATTTCCATATCGAAGCGCAAATCGCTGCCGCGCTGCGGTCCTGCCTGACGGCCGCCTCTGGAGCGCCCGCCGCCGCCAAAGAACATATCAAAAATGTCCTCCATACCGCCGCCTGCGCCGCCGAAGCCGCTGAAATCAAACCCGCCGAAACCGCCCGCGCCGCCTGCTCCGGCCGCGCCGTCAAAGGCTGCATGGCCAAACTGGTCATACTGGGCACGTTTCTTTTCGTCGCTCAAAACACTGTATGCTTCGGAGCATTCTTTAAACTTTTCTGCAGCATCAGGATTATCCTTGTTGACATCAGGATGATACTGACGTGCCAGTTTACGATATGCTTTTTTTATCTCGTCTGCCGTTGCGCTTTTAGAAACGCCCAGCACGTCATAGTAATCTCTTTTTTCCAAGGTTTACACCATCCTAAGCTGATTATTTCTTGTCGTCGTCAACAACTTCGGCGTCAACTACATCGTCGTCGGCTTTTTTAGCTTCGCCGCCTGCTGCACCTGCATTACCTGCTTCCGCGCCTTTGGCTGCTTCGGTCTGTTTGTAAAGTTCAGCGCTCAGTTCATACAAAGGTTTAGTAAGTTCTTCGGTTGCTTTCTTAATTGCGTCAACGTCGTCGCCTTTCATTTTTTCTTTCAGGGAGTCCATTGCGGTTTTAACTTTGGCAATCAGTTCATCGCTGCCTTTGCCTTCCATATCTTTAATGGTTTTTTCTGCCTGATAGCAGAGGCTGTCGGCCTGGTTGCGAGCTTCTACTGCTTCTTTGCGTTTTTTATCTGCTTCGGCGTTGGCTTCGGCTTCTTTTACAAGGCGGTCAACTTCGTCTTTATCAAGCGTGCCGGAAGAAGTAATGGTAATCTTCTGTTCTTTGCCGGTGCCGAGGTCTTTGGCTTTTACGTTTACAATGCCGTTAGCGTCGATATCGAAGGTAACTTCAATTTTCGGTACTCCGCGCGGTGCAGCCGGAATGCCGGACAGTTCAAAACGTCCCAGAGTTTTGTTATCAGCAGCCATGTCGCGTTCGCCCTGCAGTACGTGTATATCAACGGAAGGCTGATTATCGGAATAAGTGGAGAAAATCTGAGATTTGGAAGTAGGAATGGTGGTGTTACGGTCAATCATTCTGGTGAAAATGCCGCCGGCGGTTTCAATGCCGAGGGACAGCGGAGTTACGTCCAGAAGCAGTACGTCTTTTACTTCGCCTGCCAGTACGCCTGCCTGAATAGCAGCGCCTACTGCAACGCATTCATCCGGGTTAATGCCGCGATGCGGTTCTTTGCCCATGAATTTTTTAATGGCTTCCTGTACAGCCGGAATACGGGTAGAACCGCCAACCAGCAATACTTTGTTGATGTCGCTTGCGCTCATGCCTGCGTCGGCCATAGCCTGACGGGTCGGGCCCATGGTGCGTTCAACAAGGTCTGCGGTCATTTCTTCAAATTTAGCACGGGTTAAATCCATATCAAGATGTTTCGGGCCGTCGGCGCCTGCGGTAATGAACGGCAGGTTGATGTTGGTGCTCATTACGCCAGACAGTTCGATTTTAGCTTTTTCTGCTGCTTCACGCAGACGCTGCATAGCCATACGGTCGTTGGAAAGGTCAATGCCTTCGGCTTTCTTGAATTCATCAACCATCCAGTCGATAATGCGCTGGTCAAAGTCATCGCCGCCGAGGTGAGTATCGCCGTTGGTAGCTTTAACTTCAAATACGCCGTCGCCTACATCAAGGATGGATACATCGAACGTGCCGCCGCCAAGGTCGTAAACCATAACGGTGTGGTCTTCGCTCTTGTCAATGCCGTAAGCAAGTGCTGCTGCGGTAGGTTCGTTGATAATACGCAGAACCTCAAGGCCTGCAATTTTGCCTGCGTCTTTGGTTGCCTGGCGCTGGCTGTCGGAGAAGTAAGCCGGAACGGTAATTACGGCCTGATGTACGCTTTCGCCGAGATATTTTTCAGCGTCAGCTTTTAATTTTTGCAAAATCATTGCGGAAATTTCTTCCGGAGAGTATTTTTTGTCGTCAATTTCAACTCTGTAATTAGTGCCCATGTGGCGTTTAATGGAGCTGATGGTTCTGTCCGGGTTGGAAACAGCCTGGCGTTTTGCCAGCTGGCCTACCAGACGTTCGCCGTTTTTGGAAAAACCTACAACGGACGGGGTCAGCCTGCTGCCTTCCTGGTTAGTGATAACGGTCGGTTCGCCGCCTTCCATAACAGCTACTACAGAGTTAGTAGTACCTAAGTCAATACCAATTACTTTAGACATGATGTTTTTTCCTCCTCAAATTTACACTGTATAAAGAATGCAACTTAATCGTTGCTTATTACTTTAACTTTGCTGTGGCGGATGATTTTATTGCGCAGCCTGTAACCTTTTTCAAAAACCTGCTCAATGCTTTCATCCTCTAAATCCGGGTTCTGCCCGCGCATTACGGCTTCGTGCAGTTCCGGGTTAAACTTCTGCCCCTCTGCGGGGATTTCTTCAACTTCAAGCTCTTTAAAAGCCTGTTCAAACTGCCGTTTGATTTTTTCCATGCCGGCTACAATAGCAGACATATCGTTTGTAGTTTTTACGCTTTGCTCGGCTCTTTCAAAGTTATCGAGCACTTTTAAAAACTTGCCGACAACATCTGCCGTAACGAAGGTTGAAAGCTGTTCGCGTTCGGCAGCATTGCGTCTGCGGAAATTTTCAAAATCGGCCTGCAAACGCATCAGGCGGTTTTGTAGTTCTTCGATTTTTGCATCTTTTTCATCTTTCCGGGGTTCTTCCGGTTTTGCTTCTTCCGGTTTTGCGTTTTCTGCATTTCCGGCAGCCGCTTCACCGGCGTTTACCTTTTCTTCAGCGGGCGCTTCAGCATTTTCCGCTGCTCCCTCCGCAGGGTTCTGAGTATTTTTAATATCTTCTGCCTGCATACTGTCCCTCCTCAGCTGTTTAAAATCGTTTTTAAATATTTATGAAGATAATCCATTACGGCAATTACTTTGCCATACTGCATGCGCGTAGGCCCCAAAACCGCCATTGTACCGACTATTTTGCCGTTTAAGCGGTAGGTTGCCTGCACCATGCTGCAATCCTGAATGCCTTCAAATTTATTTTCGCTGCCTATCGTTATGCGCAGTCCGGATTCTTCGCCGGATTTTAAAATGTTGCGCACAACTTTTTCTTCCTCCAGCACGCCTAAAAGGTTTTTAACTTTTTCCATGTCGCGGAATTCAGGCTGGCTTAACAGCTGCCTTGTGCCGCCCATAAAGAAGGTTTCCTTTTCTGGGCGCGTCATGCGGCGCAGCACATGCAAAAGCGAACTTAAAAGCAGCCGGTCATCTTTAACCGCTGCCTGCACTTCATCCAGCAACGCCTTGTCGATATCCGTCACGGCTTTGCCTTCCAACATTCTTGTAATGCGCCCGGCCATGTATTCCAGTTCTTTGGCAGACATGCCTGCCGGAATTTCCACCACACAGTTGTTTACATTGCCGTCATCGGTAACAATGCACAAAATGGCATGGTTCGTATCAAGCGGCAAAAACTTTAAATAGCAGAAACGGCTGATGGAATGCTGGTTTGCCAGCACCATCGACACGTTATGCGTCATCTGCGAAAGGATTTTGGCGGTTGACAGGAAAATATCGTCAATGCTGCGCTGGCGTTCGCGGTACAGGGTATTAATTAATGTACGGTCGTTATCGTCCAGCGTATCCGGCTCAATCATGGAATCTACATAAAACCTGTATGCCTGTGCCGAAGGCACACGGCCGGCTGAAGTGTGGGGCTGCTCCAGATAACCCAAAAGTTCCAAATCGCTCATTTCGTTACGGATGGTGGCCGGGCTCAATCCCAAATCATGTTTGCGCGCAATAGTGCGTGAACCTACCGGCTCTGCCGTAGAAATGTAATCTTCTATGATGATTTGCAGAATTTTCTTCTTTCTTTCGTTTAACATATCCCCACCTCCGAAGGGATTGTTAGCACTCGTTATAATAGAGTGCTAACATCTTGATATTAGAATAGCACTGCCTTCAGATATTGTCAATAAGTTTTTATATATTTTTTAAATAAAATTTAATCCGTCACAAAAATTTCAAAAATACGGTTGCCAACTTCCATACCCGCTTCTGTAAGGCAGATTTTCTGCAGCTCTTTATCAAAGCCAAGCAAATTATGCTCAATATACGGTTTCATTTCAGCCCCGTATTTTTCCATAACATCTATGCCGAAACGCTGCTCTGCTTCGCTTAAACTTACGCCGCTTTTTTTGCGCAGGTTCATAAACATAAATTCTTCAAACTGTACCGGCACAGGCAGTTCTTCTTTATCATAAAGCTGCCCGCCGCTTTGTATAAGCTGTATGTAGTTTTGTACTTTTGCGGCGGCAGTAAAACGCGCGCTGCCGCTAAAACCGCAGGCACCCGCTCCAAATGCCGCATACGGGTAATAATGCCAGTACACAAGGTTATGGCGGCTGTACGCTTTGCCGCGCGCATAGTTAGATATTTCATAACGTTCAAAGCCATGCGTTTTTAAAAACTCCTGTACAAATTCGTACATATCGGCAGCTTCGTCCTCATCCGGCAAAATTATCTTTCCTGCTTCTGTCATTTTTTGCAGCGGCGTGCCGTCCTCAACAATCAGCCCATAAACGGATAAATGCTCAATACCGGTACTGCAAAGCCGCGTAAGCGTTTCTTTTAAACTTGCCATAGTCTGCCCCGGCAAGCCGTAAATAACATCGGCATTAATGCGCTTAAACCCTGCCTGTTTGGCAAGTTCTATTGCTTCCAATGCTTCGGCTGCATTATGCACGCGCCCTATTGCTTTTAATTCTGCATCGTTTAAACTCTGCACGCCAAAGCTGATGCGGTCAAACCCTGACTGCCGCAGTGCTTTCAGTTTCGGCAAATCAACAGTACCGGGATTCGCCTCGATAGACGCCTCGCACGGATTTTGCCACCAGCCGTACTTTTTTAAAGCGTCCGTAATTTCTTTTATAGCTTCAGCCAGTAAAAGGCTTGGTGTGCCGCCGCCAAAATAAATTGAAGCATTGGCGTTTACAGGTACATTTTTTCTGCGCCCGGCAATTTCCCTGCATACCGCCGCAGCATATTTTGCCATTACCTCCGCCCCAAAACCGGCGTACGAATTAAAATCGCAGTACAGGCATTTTTGCCTGCAAAACGGTATATGCACGTAAATGCCCTGCACCTGCTGCCAGGGCTGTAAATTTTGTAACTTATCCATAATATTCCTTCGCTTGAAAAGTAAATTTTTTATTATTAAAACTCACCGCAAATGATTCATGCTGTTTCAGTTCAGCATAAATCATTCGCCTCATATTTACATAACTCTTTTAAAATAAAAATTGACTGCTTTTATATTTTATACAACTATAATATAAATACGCAATGGGTAAACCTTTGAAAATTCAAGACAAAACAACGGCGGCTTCATTTTAAGTATTTACAAAAATGCGTGAACCGCAGCGCAGCCGTGTTCACGCACGTAGGAGCCGTTGCATTTTGCTGAATTTGAAAAGATTTATTCATTGCGTATTCAGCTTTACATAAAAATAATACCGCCCTCACCGTTTAAGCAAGGGCGGTAAAACATTTTAATGCTTATTTAAAATAATTTACGCCGCTGATAAAGATTTTCTGGTCTTTATTGCCGCTGATGTTTTTAAACAGGCCCGGCACAAAACGTTCGGTATGGCCCATTTTACCCAAAATTCTGCCGTCGGGGCTGGTAATGCCTTCAATAGCATACAGCGAACCGTTGGGGTTGTACGGCATTGCCATGGTAGGTTTGCCGTTTTCATCAACATATTGCGTTGCAACCTGCCCGTTGGCAAACAATGCTTTAATTGTTTCTTCCGGCGCATAGAAGCGGCCTTCGCCGTGAGATACGGCAACGGAGTGAATTTCGCCCGGTTCAACGGCGCTGAACCACGGAGATTTATTGGAAACAACGCGGGTATTAACAATCTGCGAAACGTGGCGGCCGATATTATTGAAGGTAAGAGTCGGGCTGTCAGCAGACATTTCGCGGATTTCGCCATAAGGCACAAGGCCGAGTTTAACAAGTGCCTGGAAGCCGTTGCAGATGCCGAGCATTAAACCGTCGCGGTCGTTAAGCAGGCGTCCGATAGCTTCTTTAATGCGCGGGTTGCGCAGCATGGTAGCAATAAACTTGCCGCTGCCGTCCGGTTCGTCACCGGCGCTGAAACCGCCCGGAAGCATTACAATCTGGGCATTGTCAATCATTTCAACCATTTTGGCAACGGATTCTTCTACTGCCTGCGGGGTAAGGTTGCGCACAATAAAGGTTTCAGCCACAGCACCGGCGTCTTCAAAAGCACGGGCACTGTCATATTCGCAGTTAATGCCCGGGAATACCGGAATGAATACGCGCGGTTTGGCAATTGTTACCGGTGCAGTTAAAGGCAGTTCTGCCTTATAAAGCGGCATGTCGATATCCTTATCGTCTTTTTCATCGGTTTTGGACGGGAAAATGCCTTCCAGCGGAGTGCTGTAAGCTTTTTCTGCTTCGCCCATGGGGATAACGTCGTCATTAATGGCGATAACCTGTTTTTCAGAAGTATGGCCAAGCAGCATGTAGTCGAGCCCTTCAAACAGGTCTTCGGGTTCTGTGCCTTCTGCAAGTTCAAGCACCATGCCGCCGGGCTGCAAAGTAAACAGTCCGTCAGTATCGTTATAAGGTTTAATAAATTCAAAACCAAGGCTGTTGCCAAGGCACATTGTTGTTACAAGCGCTGCAATGCCGCCTTCTTTAACGGCTGCCGCAGCAGTAATTTTGCCCGCCAGAATGGCTTTATGCACTGCAGTAAGATTTGCTTTCAGCGCGCCAAAATCCGGTACTTCCGTAGTTTCGCGCGGGCAGGAAAGGAATACAACCTTGCTGCCGGCATTTTTAAATTCTGCCGATACGGCTTTGTCGCCGTCGATAACGTCAACTGCGAAGGAAACAAGCGTCGGCGGAACGGTTTTATCCATAAAGGTACCGCTCATGCTGTCTTTGCCGCCGATAGCAGGCAGTTCCAAAGCGTCCAGCGCGGTAAATGCACCCAAAAGTGCAGCAAAGGGCTGGCCCCAAAGTTCGGTATTATGCAGTTTGGGGAAGTATTCCTGGCAGGTAAGGCGCAGTTTTGCCGGGTCTGCACCAAGTGCAACGGCACGGGTTACAGATTCCACAACCGCATACAGTGCGCCGTGGAACGGGCTCCAGCAGGCAACCTCCGGGTTGTAGCCGCACGCCATAACGGATGCCGCCGTGGTTTTGCCGTGCAGCACGGGCAGTCTGCCAACCATGCCTTCGGACGGAGTAAGCTGGCGTTTGCCGCCAAACGGCATCAGCACAGTGCCGCGGCCGATAGTGCTGTCAAAGCGTTCGGAAAGCCCTTTCTGGCTGCAAACATTAAGGCGTCCGAGGTTAGCAAGCCATGCGTTTTTCAAACCGTCTGCCGCAGCAACTTCTGCCGGCAGTTTGTCAAATACGCATTCACCTTCAACATTGCAAACTTTAACGTCTGCATGCTGGGCAACGCCATTGGTATTCAAAAAGTCGCGGGAAAGGTCAACAATTTTATCGCCGCGCCAGTACATTACAAGCCTTCTGTTATCGCTAACCTGCCCGATAACGGTTGCTTCAAGGTTTTCCTCATCGGCAAAGGCAATAAATTTCTTAATATTTTCGGGAGCAATAACAAGCGCCATGCGTTCCTGAGATTCGGAAATGGCAAGTTCCGTACCGTCAAGGCCTTCGTATTTTTTCGGCACTTTGTCAAGGTCAATTACAAGGCCGTCGGCAAGTTCGCCGTTCGCAACGGATACGCCGCCTGCACCATAGTCGTTGCAGCGTTTAATCATCGGCGTAACTTCCGGGTTGCGGAACAAACGCTGAATTTTACGTTCTGTCGGCGGGTTGCCCTTCTGTACTTCCGCACCGCAGCTTGCCAGCGAATCAACGGTATGTTCCTTGGAAGAACCCGTTGCGCCGCCGCAGCCGTCACGGCCGGTTCTGCCGCCGAGCAGCACTAAAAGGTCGCCCGGTTCGGGCACTTCGCGTTTTACAAGGTTACGCGGAACAGCGCCTACAACAGCGCCTACTTCCATGCGTTTTGCCACGAATTTATCGTGATAGTATTCCTGTACATGGCCGGTTGCCAGGCCAATCTGGTTGCCGTAAGAACTGTAGCCTGCTGCCGCGCCGATAGTAATTTTGCGCTGCGGCAGTTTGCCGGGCAGAGTATCTTCCACAGGTACGCGCGGGTCGGCAGCGCCGGTTACGCGCATTGCCTGATATACATAGGCACGGCCGGAAAGCGGGTCGCGGATAGCGCCGCCGAGGCAGGTTGCAGCACCGCCGAACGGTTCAATTTCCGTCGGGTGGTTATGGGTTTCGTTTTTAAACAAAAGCAGCCATTCTTCTGTTTTGCCGTCAACTTCAATAGGCACAACAATGGTGCAGGCGTTAATTTCTTCCGATTCGTCCAAATCGTCCAGCTTGCCTTCGGCACGCAGTTTTTTCATGCCGATAACGGCAATGTCCATCAGTGTAACAGGGCGTTTGGTATCGGCACCGTACACTTCGTCGCGCGCTTCCATATATTTGTCAAGGGCAGCCTGTACCGGCTGGGTGTAAAGCCCCGGCTCAATTTCAACATCTTCAATCTGCGTCATAAAAGTGGTATGGCGGCAGTGGTCAGACCAGTAAGTATCGAGCACTTTAATCTCGGTAATGGTCGGTTCACGGTGTTCATCATTAAAATATTTCTGGCACCACAGCAAATCGTCAAGACTCATGGCAAAGCCGTTGGCAGTGCGGTAAGCCTCCATTTCTTCTTTAGTAAAGCTTAAAAATCCTTCCACGCTCTTAATTTTCTGCGGTTCTTCGCAGGTCTGTACTAAAGTCTGCGGTTTTTCCCAGGCAGCTTCGCGTGCTTCAATCGGGTTAATGCAGTAAGCCTTAATTTTAGCAAACTCATCATCACTGATTGTGCCGGACAAAATATAAACTTTGGCAGAAGATACCAGCGGGCGTTCTTTCTGCGTAATAAGCTGAATGCACTGAGCAGCAAAGTCTTCCCTCTGATTATACTGGCCCGGCAAAAATTCTACCGCAAAAGCACGGCATCCTGCAGGTACTTCCAGTTCTTCTTCAACGGTATCAACCGGCGGTTCTGAAAGCACCAGCGCTTTGGCTGCGGCAAATTCCTCATCCGTTACGCCCATAACGTCGTAGCGGTTAATAACACGGATGCCGGTTAAGCCTTTCATACCGAGGTTGGTTTGCAAATCAGCCAAAAGGCCTCTTGCTTCAACGGCAAAAGCTTCTTTCTTTTCTACAAAAATGCGTCTGATTTCGTCCATTAAATCAGCCTCCCTGCTCAATTTTCAATAGTACTCGTTAATATAATTACGGCATTTAGTAAACAACGCCTGCAAAAAACCGCTTTTCTGCGGATTATGAACTTTAATTTTTCCGGCACGCACCAGTTCTTCAAAGCTGAAAGTACCGAAATACAGCTGCGTAAAGGCTGCGCTGTCCATTGTAATTTCTTCGTTTTCAATGGTGCTGGCCTGAGTTAACGCGCCGTTTTGGGCAGTTATTTTTAAAAGCCCGTTATTCAGCGGCAAAAATTTGTCGGTAATTAAAAGCACCGCTTCGCCGCTCACATTCTGCGGCACCGGCAAAAGCTCCAGCGCTTTGCGGATATTAATGCAGCGCGCCATCATAAACGGTTTTAAACTGCCGCTGTAGGTACTTACGGCAAAATCAAGATACGCCAGGTTGCCGGGTTCTGCCAGCCACTCAAAATTAGCGGCATCACTTAAATGCCCCGCTACATAACGCAGAAGCGCCGTTTGTGCCTCATGGCTGAGCGCAAGCAGCTCCTGCACTTTAAAAGTGCCTGCATCAAGCGAATACAGCATATAACCGGCAGGGCTGGCATCTTCAAAAGCTATGGCAAGCATTACTTTTTCGGCTTTATAGCCGTTTAAAAGCTCCTGCCATTTTGCCCTGCTGCGTACTGCCATGCCGTTTAACTCCTGCCCGCAGGCTTCGTAAACAGCGGCAAGTTCATCCAAGCCTTCTGTAATATCTGCACAGCGGGTTATTTTTATATTATGCACCGGCGGCAGTTTTTTAAGTTCTGCCAGCGGCATTTGGTAATAATGGCGGTAATAGCAGTAATCAAACCCATAGGGCTTATAAATTGCAGGGTTAATGGGCATTAAAAGCGCAAAAGCCGCTCCCTGCGCACGCAAAACGGTAAACGCCGTTTCCAGCAGCGGGCGCGTAAGGTGCTGCCCGCGGTATTCCGGCGCAGTTGCCACGCCTACAATATACGGCAGGCGCAGTGTTTGCCCGCGCAGCGTAATTGCATACGGGTTCAAGTGCAGCATGCACGCTAATTTATCGCCGTCAAACCCACCTATAACGCTGTTTTGCTTTAAGCAGTACTCGCTAAAATACCATTCGTAAAAAGGGTCACCCTTTTTTTCAAAGCAGTAATCCCATAATTCTGCCGCCTGCGGCAAAAAAGCAGAGTTTAAAAGCCTGAAATCCATACAAACCTCTGTTATTTAAAAATAGTGGAATATTTTTTTACCATAAATTCCGGTTTATACGATTCTTTTGCCATGCGCAGGCCTTCATACCCCATATCTTCCTCGCGGTTAAGATAGGTAACGTCGCCCCACGCGTTTTTGGCAAAATCACGGTTAATAACGGCATAAAGCCCGCGTATTTCCGGATTAGCCTTTTCTACATGCAGAACGGCAGTATCGTCATTAATTTTTTCGCCAAAGCTGAAAGCTTCAACCTTGCCGTCAATGCGGATAACGCCGCCGCGCAGCTTTAAGGCTTCAAAATTATCAAGCGCTTCGTGGATAGCGCATTTTTCGCATACCAGCGAAGGGTCGTCCGACATGCGGCGTTCGCACCACATATCGCCAAAAGCAAGGCATTCTTCAATATTGCTTCTGTTCATTTCTTCGTAAACATAATCGGGATGCTCTTTTACAAAAGCATTGCAGTGGTTCTTTTTACCGTGGTATTTGCGCCCGGCAAGCGTTGCCAGGTTCTGCTGCAAATACACATAGTCCCAGTTATCACGGTCATCGGTAATTTCCAAATCAGGGAACACTTTTAACAGCCTTTCCCTGCCGTCATCATAAATGCCGTGTATTTCAAACGGTTTGCCGTTATGGTATTCTTTAATTTCTTTCATTAATAAAGGCAAATCTTCGTCTTTGCCGCCAAACGGCTGTAAAAAGAAGTCAACATCATTTCTTTTTACTTTCAGCACTAAAAAGCCGTGCGCTTCAGTCCAAAAAATATCATAGCAGGTCTGCCACATAAACAAATTGCCGAAAGCACATTCAGAGCCGCGGTAATAAGGGCGCGACATGTAGCTTTCAAACAATGCCTTATCGGCAACCGAAATCTCTTTAAGTTCTAAAATAAAATGACCCCCAATTTCTTCTTATTAAATTATTATACCATATTGAGTGAAACTTTCTCAAAGTTTCTGTCACATTATTTATAAAATTCGCTGAAATAAACAAAAAACCTGCCGCATTTTTACGGCAGGCTGTATTTGTTTATTATTTTCTGTGATGTGCGTTGTAGCAGTCACGGCAGTAAACCGGACGGTCTTCGGAAGGTTTGAACGGAACTTCGGTTTCTTTGCCGCATTCAGCGCAAACCGCCGGATACATCTGGCGTTCCGGACGCTCGCTTACAATGCCAAGACGCTGTTTGCGTGCCTGACGGCATGCAGGGCAGCGGCCCGGTTCGTTGGTAAAGCCTTTGGATTCATAAAATTCCTGTTCGGAAGCGGAAAAAACAAATTCTTTGCCACATTCCTTGCATACTAAAGTTTTGTCTTCTTTCATTGCTTATCAGCTCCTTACATTAATCATACCCCATGAGGACTTCATAGATTTGCCACGGCTTCGATAAAAATGCAAGCAGCATTAAAAAGAAGATATGAACCCTATATGAACCGGCTGAGATATACTATTTAAAGTATATCTTTTTAAAATACAAATGTCAATATATCATGGCTGTTTTTTACATTATTCTAATAAAATTTAACGCAAATAATATGTTTCATTTGTACATTCAAGTACAGTATTGTAGCCGCGCCATTTTGCCAGTGTGGTTGTACTGCAGTTGCCAACGCTGAAATTCCATATTTTGTTTAAATCCACGCCTAAAAACAGGCACAGCAGCACGCGGATAATGCCGCCGTGCGAAACAACGGCAATATCTTTTTCGTCCATTTCCGCAAGGCAGCGTTTAAAAAACGGCTCTACGCGTGCGGCAACATCCGTAAAATTCTCGCCACCCGGCACATGGCACAGCGCCGGATTTTTAAAAAATTCGTCAATCTTCCCAAGGCCGGCATCATTAATCTGGTTATAGGTAAGCCCTTCCCACTCGCCAAAAGCAATTTCCTTAATATCTTCAACCGGCTGCACCTCAAGCCCGTGTACTGCCGCCAGCGGTGCCGCCGTCTGCCGTGCGCGCGTTAAACTGCTGCTGTATACGGCATCAAGGCGGATATTTTTAAAATGCTCTGCCAAAAGTTCAGCCTGCGCCAGTCCTTTTTCGTTCAGTTCAATATCAGTTTGCCCCTGAAAGCGGAAACTTTTGTTGGAATCGGTTTCCCCATGCCTAATTAAATATAGCCTGCCCATTATTTTGCCCCCTGTTTGCCTGCCTTAATTTCTTCTGCGTGCGAAAATTCTTTTACCTCAACGTGTACGCCTGCTTCGGCAAAAGTTTCCATTTCCTTATAAGCCTTAATACCTGCGTCCAAAAGGCTGAGCGCAAGTATTGCGCCTTCGCCACGGCATATTTTAATATCAAGCCTCAGCGGCGCGGAAAGCCCCAATTTTTGCAGCAGTTCTTCCATGCCCGCTTCTGCGGATACATGCCCGGCAAAAACGTAATCTGCCGCAGCAGCATTATATTTTACCGCCGCAAGTGCTGCAAGGCAGGATGCTGCCCCGTCAAGCATTACCGGCACTTTTAAAGCCGCTGCCTGCAAAACTGCGCCTGCCATAGCGGCAATGGTTCTGCTGCCAAGCTGATTTAAAAAATCATAGCCGCCAGCTTCAGAATTCTCTTTATTATATTCCGGCACGCTGCTGTCAACGCAGCCAAGTGCCAGCACTTGCTGGCCGCCGTTTGTGCCTATTGCTTCTTTTGCCAGAAGCGCCCCTTCAAGCAATGCTTCTTCAATGCTTTCAGATGTTACCAAAAAGGTCTGGCTTTTAACGCCGGAATTTTCCGCAAGCACGCAGGCAGGTTTCGTGCCCTGCATATATTCTGCCGCTGTACCGGCGTCGTCAGTCCAGAAAAGCACTGTTTTACAAGGAAAATTTACTTCATTTTTATCTGCGCTGCCGTAAATTGCCGCATAGCGAGTAGCCATTTCTTCAAGTTTTGCCAGTGAACCGACAGGTTTAATTAAATTATCAAAACGCTTCTGCGCTTTTGCTGCCAGCGTTTTATCAACAGGCTGCACCGTTCCAGCCAAAACATCTATTTCCATTTTGCACCATCCTTAAAACAAACTAAATATGCTGTGGTAAGTATAAAAGCCAAGCACCAAAAAGCGTCCGCCAATTATCAGCGTAAGCAGGTACAGCACGTTGCCGCACTCCGTCAGCGCGCCGTAGGTGTCGCCCGTCAGTCCGCCTAGCTGGCTTTGCAAAAATTTGGCAATGCCAAATACCAGCACAAAAGTAACTGCCATCACCAGCAGGTAATGCAAGCCGCACAGCGCCGTTATGCCAATGCCAAGCGCCAGCGCGATGACCGTGTAGCTTTTTTTAGCGTACATGGTAAACATGTGCCCGATGCCGGTTTTGCGCGCATAGGGAAAGTTGACGATAAAAATTACCATAAAAGTGCGCGTTGCCACGCTCATGGCAATCAGCGCCGGCGTCAAGAGTTGTGGGTAAATGGCAAGGTACGCCGATACCTTCAGTAAAATAAGCACTATTACAGCCAGCACAGCGTTAGATCCAACGTGGCTGTCCTTCATAATTTCCAGCATGCGTTCACGGCTGCGCGCAGAAAAAACGCCGTCGGAAGTATCCATAAAACCGTCGTACATCAACCCGCCGGTAATAATAATTTCCGCCAAAATCAAAAGCGCAGCACGCATAAAATCAGGCGCGGCAACCATTACCAAAGCGTAATTAACCGCACCCAAAAACGCGCCAATAACCAGCCCTACCAGCGGAAAATACGGCACACTGCGCGAAAAATCTTCGTCACGCCAGTCCGTGCGGTGGCTGAAACGGATGCGCGTTAAAAATTCCAGGCAGGTAATAAAATCACGCATTATGCTCACCTGCGGTTAAGTTTTTGTATAAATCGAGCGCCGACTGCAAAATTACAATAGCCAGCGAAGCGCCCGTGCCTTCGCCGAGGCGCATGCCTGCATCGACAATCGGTTTTAAATTTAAAATTTCCAGCATTTTGGCATGAGAAATTTCCGCTGATAAATGCGAACAGAACATATAATCCGCGCAGGCAGGCTCAATGCCGTAAGCGAGCAGTGCCGCTGCCGTTGCGTTCACGCCGTCAACCATGGTAGGTACGCGGCGGCGTGCGCCTTCAATAATCATACCGGCAAGCCCGGCATGGTCATAACCGCCAACTTTACATAAAATATCCATGGCATTTCCCAGTTCAGGCTTGTTTACTGCCAAACCGTCCGCAACAACCTGGCGTTTAACCTTCATGCGTTCATCGTTAATGCCGGTGCCGCGTCCAACGGTCAGCTCCGGCGCAAGGCCTGTAAATGCCGATACGATAGCAGCGGTGGAGGTTGTGTTGCCGATGCCCATTTCTGCCGTTACCAGCATGTTGTAGCCTTTATCAATGCACTCACCGGCAACCTTCATGCCGCGCTCCAATGCCATTTCGGCCTGCTCGCGTGTCATGGCAGGGCCTTTGGTAAAATCTTCCGTGCCCCAGGCAACCTTTTCATTGCGCACTTTCGGCAAATGGCTCAAATCAAAAGTTGTTCCCATGTCAACAACAAACACATCCGCACCGGCGTGGCGCGCCATTACGTTGGCACCGGCAGTGCCGCGCATATAGCCGTTAATCATCTGCATGGTAACTTCCTGCGGATAAGCGCTGACGCCGTATTTGGCAATGCCGTGGTCGCCACACATTAAAAGCATGGCGCTTTTTATTTTGCCTTCAAAATCAGGCGTACCGCAAATAGCGGCATATTTTTCAACCATTTTTTCAACTTTGCCAAGCTGATACGGAACCTCGTCCACAGCCTGCCAGTTTTTATGCACAATTTCTGCCGCTTCCTTGTTCAGCAGCGGAACTATAATATCCTGCATTTTATTCCTCCTCAAATTTAAACGCCAGTTTCTTCATATCAACTGCCTGTCCTGCCACGCAGTAAAATACGCTGTCCGCAGCATCCGCCACCTGCTGGTTCACCCAGCCTGCAATGTCGCGGTATTCGCGCGCCATGGCATTTTCCGGCACAATGCCCGCGCCAACTTCGTTTGTTACAAACACCGTAATTTTGCCGCCTGCTTCAGCAGCTTCAATCAGTTTGGCAATTTCTGCCTTAACAACCTGCGCTTTTTCTTCCGTTGTGCCCTGCGGTGCGTTTTTGCCGTACAATAAATTACTCATGTAAAGCGTAAGGCAGTCAAACAGCACTGCATCAGCTTCCTGCGCAGCTTCGCACAAAACCTCGTGCGCATTATAGGGGGCTTCAAAATTTATCCAGCGCGTCCGGGGGCGGCGCGCTTTATGCAAACGTACACGTTCAGCCATTTCTTCGTCCAGAATTTCGGCGGTAGCAATGTAAGCGCATTTCGCGCCGTAATGCAGCACATATTTTTCGGCAAATTCGCTTTTGCCGCTGCGTGCCCCGCCGGTTACCAAAACAATTTTAGCCGGCATACAAAAACTCCTTTCTATAAACAAAAAATCCCCTTTATAACAAAGAGGATATACTTCAAAAACGATATGCAAATACCCGCCTATCCCCCGTAGGCTGTGATACTCGTAACAGGCAGGTCTCCTGGCTCAGGTTCATCGCCGTGCTGCGCCTTCCCAAAGCATTGCTTCAGTGACATTTTGCAGACAGCTCGCCATTACAGTAGCGGGACTGCGCCGGATTCGCACCGGCTTCCCTATTAAGATTGCGGGTTTAACCGCCTCACCTGTTGATTTTTTCCGTTAAATTATATTCTATGCATTTCAAAAAAATCCTGCTTAGGCAGATAAAAAATTAACGGCAGCCGTTAAGCCGCCGTTTAAACGCTTTATAAATTTATTTAAGGCTGTTTTTGTAATCCTCAAGAAACTGGGCAAGGCCTTTATCGGTAAGCGGATGCAGAAGCATCTCTTTTAAAACTTTGGTAGGAATAGTTGCAATATCCGCACCGGCGAGCATAACTTTTTCAACATGCTCCATATTGCGGATGCTGGCGGCAATAATCTGCGTATCGAGATTGTACTGACGGAAAACCTTAACCATGTTTTCTACCAGCGCCACGCCGTTTTCGCCAATGTCATCCAAACGGCCGATAAACGGGCTTACATAGGTTGCACCGGCACGCGCTGCCATAAGTGCCTGCGGCAGGCTGAACACCAGAGTTACATTGGTTTTAATGCCTTCTTTGGCAAGAATTTTAACGGCTTTTAAGCCTTCGGCAATGCACGGAATTTTTACAACAACCTTGTCGGAAATTTTCATCAGCCTGCGCGCTTCGGCAACCATGCCTTCGCAGTCGGTGCTGATAACTTCGGCGCTTACAGGCCCGTCAACAAGGCTGCAAATTTCGGGAATAACTTCGGCCTGAGTTCTGCCGCTTTTGGCAATTAAGCTGGGGTTAGTGGTAACGCCGTATAATACGCCAAGCGCTGCCATTTCTGCAATTTCCGCTACATTGGCGGTATCCATAAAAATCTTCACAATTCATACCTCTTTCATATTGTAATTTTTGTTAATAAATTTATTAATATGAATCGCCGGTTTAAACGCCAATTAATGAACGTAGATTTTGCTCATTATTCAATCTCAAAATCTGCGTAGCTTAGTTGGCACATTTATGGGCTTTGCTTTCAGCCCGTCACTAATGGCAACTCACTTAAAACAGTACCGTCTGGTCACTTCCGGGAGGTAAAAAAACATCATGCCCCCTGCCCTTGCGGTTTTTATTATTTACCCATGTGCCGCATTTCGGGCACTGCATCTCTGCCGCAGGCAAAGCCCATGCAAGCTGCCTGCCGCATTTGGGGCAAATAAAAAGCACCTGCATATTTGCTCCGGGCTGATATTTTTTCATACTCCGTCAACTCCTTTGCGGCCTTACCTGTCTATTATACACTATCGCAGAATTTTTTGCAGATTTTGTTGCAAGTTTTATGGACAAACAACGTAAAATTTTATATGCTATTATTAAATAAAGTTTAAAAGGTGGTTACACTATGTCACTGCAAAAAGAATTTGAAGCGCTTGGCTGTTGGAGCGCACCTACCGAAGAGGAACACATCAGCGTTTACGGGCTTGATTTTGATAACTGCTATATTATTTTTACCGACCTTGACGGCAAAACACCGGTTGACGCCAAAGCGCCCATTGTTGCCGCCTGCTATGACGACCGCGACACTTTTATGTGGGGCAAGGAGCTGAAAGATTTTTCTGCATTAAAAGCACTGCGCGCCGCCCACGCGGATGACAATGATTTTATTGCCGCTGTTGAAAATTATACGCTGCCGAAGGAATGAAAAATTTAGAATTACACGGCATACTATAACTAAAACATCAAATTAATAATCATTCAAACTATCGCTCAAAACATTTATTTATCAAACAGCAAATTATATCCGCCATCCGGTTATTTTTAATTTATCAATACAAATAAAAAGAGCTGCCTGACTGCCAACTCAAAAATTTTATGCAATAAATTTAGTATCATAACAGTTCAAAGCACTTATTCACTACGTTCAAAAAGTGTTTTGAACTGTTATTTTTATTAAATATTGCAATTTTTGAAAGTTGACTGCCATGCAGCCCTTTGTTATATTTACGCTTCAGTTAAAATTACGGTTCTATAAGTTTTTGGGTACCGCAATGCTGATATTAAAAATAAATCACAATACCCACGCGGGAATGTAATACAAACTATCAGATGCCGGTATTAAATCATCAATTAAGCATACTATGCCGCCTGCGCCGATTTGTATTTTAGCATCTGCGCTCACCGGTTCCAGTATTGCAAACGTTTTAACTGCTTTACTAGGGTACGCGCTCTTTTTGATTGCCACCGGGTATGCCGTGCCGTTCTGCCAGATAATGAGTTCTATCTCCTTGCCGTTAAAATTGCGCAGGTAGTACAGCGGCGGCACTATGCCTTTATTGGCATAGCTTTTGTAGATTTCCGTCACAACCCACGTTTCAAAAAATTCTCCGCTTGCTGCGCCCGCTTCCAAAGCCTCTGCGTTAAGCCAGCGCGTTAGGTATGCCGCAAGGCCGGTATCAAAAAAGTACAGCTTCGGCGCTTTTACTATATACTTTGCTCCCGGCGGCATAAAGGGCTGCAACAAATAAATTATTCCTGCCGCTTCTAATGTCTTTATCCATTGCTTTGCCGTCGGTGCAGATATTTCCGCCGCTTTGGCAAGTTCTGCGTAGTTTATCATTTTGCCTGTCTGTCCCGCAGCGGCACATAAAAAGCGGAAGAATACCATTTCATCATTTATTTGCAGCAGTTTCATTACATCACGCTGTAAAAATGTTTGTACGTAGCTGGCGTAATAGCTTTGCCAGTCCTGCTCTCCGCCGTTGTACATAGCAGGCATACTGCCTTGCCAGATAAGTTTGTATATTTCTTTCAGGCTTTGCTTTTTGGCTTTATTTATACGGTTAAAGAGTACGTCTACTTCGGGCAGGAAGGGTTCGGTGTTATCCGTTCCGTTAATTTCATTAGCGCTTAGCCCCTGCAAGTCAATAATGCCTACTCTGCCGGCAAGGCTTTCCGTTACGCCCTGCATTAACGGCAAGCGCTGCGAGCCGGTCAACCAAATATCGCCGTTATGCGCTCCGTTATCGGCATACATTTTAATGTAGCTTAACAACTGAGGCGCGTATTGTATTTCGTCAATTAATAGCGGCGGCGTATAGCGCTGCAAAAACAGCGCCGGGTCGCTAAGTGCCAAACTGCGCACGGCTAAATCATCCAGCGTAACGTAAGTACGCCTGCTATCCTGCGCTAAATGCTTTAACAACGTCGTTTTACCAACCTGCCGTGCGCCAGTTAAAAGCAGCACTTTAAACTGATTCGATATTCTGTTGATAGTTTGTTCAATGTTGCGTGTGATGTACATGTTATTCCTATTCAAATTAAATAAACAATAAAGCTTTTAACTTCATATTTTCAACTTCCCATCCAAAAAACTTTGGTAATCATCACAAATCTTTTGCACATCACTGCCAAAAGTTATCTGCCTTCCCTTATGCAGCCATAGTATTTTACTGCACATACTTCTCACCTGATTCAGCGAATGCGATACTAATATCGTTGTTGCACCGCTGTTTATTATCTCTTTCATCTTTGCTTCACTCTTTTTGCGGAATGCGCCGTCACCGACACTCAATACTTCATCAAGTATCAAAATATCAGGCTTCACAAGCGACGCTATTGAAAACGCCAAACGTGATTTCATGCCACTGGATAACTGCTTAAATGGCCTGTCCTCAAATTCTTTCAGTTCAGCAAACTCTATTATCTGCTCGTAAGTTTCATCCATAAATTTACGGGTATAACCAAGCATCGCACCTCGCAAATAGGCGTTTTCTTTTACCGTTAAATCACCGTCAAAGCCACTGCCAAGTTCCAAAAGCGCTGCTATTGTACCATGTCGGATAATACTTCCTTCTGATGGACGCATAATACCGGATACCGCTTTTAAAAGTGTTGATTTACCTGCACCGTTAGTACCGATTATGCCAAGCATATCGCCTTCTTCTAAGTTAAATGTAATGTTTTTGTTTGCCCAAAATTCTTTAACGGTATAATTGCCTTTTAACCTGCGTACAACGTATTCTTTTAAACCTATGCTTTTAAAATCGCCTGTAATATATTTTATTGATACGTTTTTAACCTGTAATATTTCTTTCATAAGTTAACCTTAAACATAATATAAAAATTTGTAGTTATATTTTTTATATACCCAACAACCAATACAAAATAAAGTTAAAGCATATCCTGCTAAAAGCAGATGCAGCCATAAATCAGGCACGGTATTATGTAAAACAATACTGCGGAAGTATGTTATACATACAAAGATAGGATTACAATAAAATAAAGTCTGCAAATGCTGCGGCAAAATATCTATGCTGTAAAAAATTGCAGAACCGTACATAACTACCTGCGTAAACAAACGGTAAAGATACTGAATATCTTTAAAGAAAATGTATAAAGCAGAAAGTATCAAACCCATACCTAAATTAAAAAGTATCAGGCAGATTATTGGATAAGTTAAAAATAAAAACTTCCAGGTAAAAGCAATGCCTTCAAAAGCTACAAAGCAAAAATAAATAAGCAAAATAATACCAAAATTTATTAGTGCCGATACGTTTTTAGAAAATAAAAACAAATACTTCGGCACATTTATTTTTGTAAAAATAGATGAATTACTTACCAACGCCAGCATACCTTCGTTAGTTGCTTCGGTAAAATAATTAAAAATTACCTGCCCACTAAAAAGGTAAATAACATAATGTTCTATGCTTCTGCCAAAAAAGTTACCAAATATAACAGCTATAACGCTAAGCATAAGTAATGGAGAAAGAATACTCCAAAATGCACCTAAAATTGTACGCTTATATTTTCGTTTATAATCTCTTTTTACTAATTCTTCAAATAAAAATTTATTCTGCTTTAAATTTAAAACAAAATTCATATTACACCTAAGATAATCTATTTTTAATTTTTAATTTTTAATTTTTAATTTTAAATATTAAACGTTCAACAGTATATTTCAACCCATTATCTTTATAACATTGTATTCCTCCTTTTATTTTCTTCTTAATCCATTCACTTTTACTATAAAAATTATTATTGTTATTTAAATTTTCAAATCTATTTTTTATCTTTTTGTTATCATTAATTAGCAATTCAAGCATTACATTTTGTTCATTAAATTTTCTATTTTTTGCATTTTCAACATAATCTTCTGGTGTTAATTCTGCAAGTTGTTCAGCAAGAGCTTTTTTTAACCAATTTAAAGATTTTTCTTTTTCTATGTTAAGTTTTCTATCTACTTCACTCCAATCTATTTCTTCCTCTAATAAATTTTTCCAAATTGATTCATCATTTAAATTATCTATCCAACGCTTTTCTAAGCCAACTATTTCTAATAAACTTTGAAATCTTGCACCTGAATAATTCTTACTATTTTTACCATAAACAATAATAAATGGCTTATGGAAAATTAAACAAAAGCACAGTGCATGATAACTTTCCCCAATATAAAATTCACAATTTTTCATATAGTAAAGCCATTCTTCAACACTAACTTCTTTTAATAATCTATCACCATATAATTTATGATATTCATTCCAATTACCATTTGGATTGCAACAAACGAAACTTTTCGCCTTAAAATACCGTTCTGCATAATCTAAAAATTTATTTTTTTGTTTAGGATATGTCCTTTGTAATAAATAAGCAAACACAAATTTATCTTCTTCTAAATTTTTGACTTCTTCTATAGCCTTTTCATAAATTTCAATATCACACATAAAAACAGGATCCAAAACATTTTCTATATCATTGCGTCCTGTAAAATTGCTTGCTTCTTTAGCACTGCTACGTTCTCTGCATGAAACAAAATTAAATTTATTTAAATAATATTTAGCTTTTTGTTTATATTCTTCAGTGCCATCAAGTCCATTTCCAAAGGACGCTGCATACGCAATTTTTTTATGTCCTCTTTCTATCCAATCCAAAAAGAAAAATTGATCTACTTGTTCACCACAAATACTATAATTCCAAACAACATCACTACCAACTATAAAATCTTTACATCTATCATTAAATTTTACATATTCACCTTGATATTTATAAGGTAAAAATACATTGCAATGCTTCCAAACAAACCGCTGCGCAATTGTATTAGGATTATTAAATCTTTCTTCCCATAAATTGCAAGGTTTCGGTAACATTACAGCATCATATCCTAATTTACGCAGTAAATTATACAAAGCATAATATGTAAGTATTGAACCATAGTTGATTCCATACCATAAACCTACAACACCTATATCATAATTATGGTTCAAACTATCATCTACTAATTTATTAAATGGTTTAATATTCATAGCCGAAAAAAAATGCTTTCTCCCTGGATGTGCATTAAATGGGTGTAAAATATTTGCATTTATTCTCGTTGCATCATTCAAATTAGTTTTTTCCCATAATTTAAACTCGTCTTTTAATATTTTTACTAGTTTTTGACCTTTATTATTATTTACAAGAACAACTGAAGTTCCTTTCTTATCATCCATAATTTTATTTATTTTTTCAACTCCCCAATAATCCCCTGCTGTAAAATCACCTTGTCGTGGTATCTTAGACATAGGACAAACTGAACAAGATTTTCTTAAACTCATACAAGGTAAAAAAGACTTATAAAAAGCATCATTATTTATGTTTTTCCGTACTATATTTCCATTTTTATAATGTACGGTTGTAGATGATGACCAACCATACTTAGTTTTATCTCTAAAATCAATTTTCTCAATATCATTTATTTCATAATTATCCTCTAAATATTTTTTTAAAACTTTATATGAAGGAACACCATGACACAATATATCTATTGTAATTAATTTGTTAATATCAAAATCTTTAAGAACTGCATAAAGCGCAGCAATTTGGCACGGTAAACCTGTATATAATACCCATTTATCTGACTTTAAGTCATTTTTAACTTTAATATAGGAATCATTTGTATTACTTTGCACATATTTAGAACTTTTAATCTTATATAATTCTTTTACAGAATCTATTCTAATGTGTCTAACATTCCAATCACGTGTCCATGCTGCACCATATACACAACCACCTTGCTTTAATATCCATCTAGCAATAACAGCAACAAATCCGCCACTTGCACTATCAACACGTTCTAAATCATCAGCCATCATTGCATAACATTCTGGATTTTTATTATTAACATATTTTGTATTTAAAACAGGACAAGTATTTTTGCATAAATTGCAATTTATACATTTGTTTGCATCAATTGTTGGAAATAAAAATCCTTCATCGTCCTCTTGCATAGTTATAGCTCCAACAGGACAAACATTATAGCAAGCACCACAAACTGTACACATCTTATCTTTTTTATTTAACTCATTAAGTATATCAACCATTACTATACTCCTTTATAGTTTCTTCATATCTAAATATTCAGTCCAAAATTCTTTATTTGTAACTTCACTAACACGATTTTTAAAATTCTTTTTGGCATTATTAAATTTTAAAATTGATTTTATTGTCAAATTTAATAGCTTAATTAAGCATAAAATACTCTGTTTTAAACTTTTTTCTGTTACAAAGCCTTTTCCAGAAGCTAAATCATAATTTAAGACTACCGGCTCTCTAAAAAAATTAATTGGCCTGCATTGTGCCATTGAAACAACTTTTACAGTTTTACCTTTAATGCTTTTTGCAGGCAGTAAATAGCCATTAATTGTTATAAAACGTATTAATTTTCTTATTTTACCTTCACTTTGTTTTAAACTTTCATTATAAATATGATTATGGAAAGCAACATTCTCTAACTTTTCAACTGGTTGAGCTTTATATCCACTATCCATTATCATTTTATGCAATACTTCACCATCATTCTCTTTTAAAAAGTCTACACCATCAAAAAAATCCTCTACTCCTTTAAATATCAAGTCAACATTTTTATAACGATAATAAACAAGCTCACGGGCAGTTTGCATATATAATTTTTTTAAGAAATCAAGTAATTTAAATTGTTTAAAATGCAAAGCATTATCATACAATAAATTACGCAAAATATAATATTGTAAAAATGACGAATATTTATTTTCAAAAGCTTCATGCCAAACACAAATACCGTTTAACAAAACAAGATGCTTCATATTTCTTAATCCATATTCCAAATCATCACCACGTATAAAAATTGGCAATGGTAAATTATTCTCGTTTACTAACTTCATTGGCATACAGCAGTACCACCAAGCATTAAACTCAACATACTCTTCTATTTCATTTACTAAACAACTGGCAAGCAAGCACATATTTAGATTTGTTTTATTGGAAATTAATTTACCTGCATTCCACGAAGCACCTGATTCAATCTGAATATTTTGCCTATCTATACGCAGCATTGCTCCGCCAACAAACATATCATCAAATTCTTTCTTTCGGCAACAAAGCATAGCATAAGTGCGGTATAGTGCTTCCGGTTCAATAATGACATCATCATCCATCATTAATACATGCGTTGCAGGGTAAATCTCTTTAGAATTCATTATTTCTATTAAACCACGGGTAAAACCGCCTGCTCCGCCAACATTCTTGTTTTTTACAATATGAATGTTATTATCATTTAATTTTTTTATAGGTAAAGTTTGACCATTATCTGAAATAAAAATTTGCAAATGCCCATACATCGGATGATTTTTATTTTCTATAATAAAATTTTTTAAGGCATTGATATTGCGCAAAAGGTATTTTTCTCTTTTAAATGTACAAATATTAATAGCAATATTTACATCATTTTTGTCACAATCATCTATTTCGGCATCATAATATCCTCCATAATATTGCGAGTTTTCTTTTAATGCTTTTAAACTAAATGAAAAAATACCTTTAGATTCATAAACATCATATTTAAAAATATATTTTCTTTTATCTTCTGAGTCAATAACTTGCGAATATATAATTGTTTGAACTACTTTCCCTCCAATATATTCACTGCTAAACAAATTTACTTCAAAACATCCTTTTAAATATAAAACAACACTTACTTCACCAATGTTAGTATATTTTTTCCACTTTTCTATGGATAATCCGTTGAAATAAGTATCAAAACTTATAAAAGCTTTATTTTCAAATTCTAAGGAATTGTCTGCTACTGAAAACCGTACTTCACTTCCTCTTACCTTACGAAAAAACATTTTTTCTTCCGTACATAGTCCGATTTTTGGCATTAATAAATTTTGGATATTCATTATAAATTTTCACCCTTACATTATTTTAGTTTTTCTATCATAGGTTTAAACTTTATTCCGTTATAGAAACCATTAAAAACAATTTGTATTTTTTTGATTTTGCTTTTACTTTTTAAAATAATTTGTACTATATGCCAACAATCTTTTAACAACAACCAAATCCATCCTTGTAAGCCTTCCCTTCTATAAAGGTATACATCATTTCTATAAAAATATTTATAACGTTTTAATCTATCATCAGAATCAGAAGCTATATTTACAACATATTTATCATTCATTAAATGTATTACTTTACTACTTGATATAACATAACAATTTTCTTTTAACGAAATTCTTCTCGTAAATTCCCAATCATCAGTCCAAATAAAGAACTCTTTTATAGGTAAACCATATTCTATGACTTTTTTCGATTTTATAAATAGTGATACGAAACTTGCCATTTCGGCTTTAACTATTTTATTTTGGAAACTACTAATAGCCTTATATGGATTTTTTCGTTGAATATTCATTGGGCAAAGTTTGCCATCTTTCCATAATACTATACTGCTAAGCCAACCATAGTTGCCTTTTAACATTCCATCCGCTTTTACTAACTTTTGCAGTGCGTCATTATATGGCAGGCAATCATCGTCCATTACCCATACATATTCATATCCTTCCTCAACTGCCCAGCGCATGCCAAAATTAAATCCGCCTGCGCCGCCGATATTTGCTCCTGTATTTTTGTAATAAAGGTTATTATATTTACTTTTTATCGTCTGTATATATTCGTCCGTTCCATCGGTTGAAGCATTATCTACAATTAAAATATCGCATGGATAACTCTGTACCTTTAACGCATTCAGGCAATCTTTTAGCAGCTCTATTCTGTTATAAGTAACTACAACAGCAGCTACTTTATTCATCAGTATCACCTAAATTTTCTGATTAAAAATTTGTTTATTTTCTTTACCCAATTCACTTTTTCTAAATTTATTACCGGCATTTCTTTAACCTTTAACTGCTGCTTTTCAAGCCATACATTAAACAAGCGTTCCGATATAAACCCAAACACCCTTGCTTCATACTGGTTATAACTGCTAATATCTATACGTTTTTCCAGTTCAAAAAGTATGCTGAACAGCCAATTGCAATATTCATCAAATAATACCTTTTTCATTGCAAACATATTTAAAATATGCAGCTTTGTCCTGTCCATTACTTTATTAAAGGCTTTGCTGTATTCCGGGTAAAGTTCAGATACTATTTTTTCTGCTTCGTCAAGGTTACGCTTGTTATGAGCATGCTCATACTGGCTACGCACTGTTTCTATATAGTAGTTACGCTTTACCGGTAGAATTACATCATATTCTTGCAGTAGTTTTTCATAGTCTTTTCTATTTAAAATTACTGCTTTTTTCTTTTCTACGTTATCTATATGTATGTTTTCACTCGTAAAATACCTGCGGTAATGGCATAAACCTACATAATCGCACTTTAAATTCTTCCACGCCCAGTAAAGCCCTGTAAGCTCGCAGTAGTTGGCGTTTTTAGCAGAGATATTATCACCAGTATTATCGCCAACATAACCTAAATCTGCTTTGCCTTCCCTGCCTACGTGAATAGGAAGATATACATTATCAACAGGCATCCAATATTTCTTATGTGTGGCTACAAGTATTTTTATATCCACTTGTTATTTCAGTTCCTTTTCTACAAGGCTTAATGCACTTTCTATTACTTTATCCATATCGTAATATTTGTATTCACCAAGCCTGCCGCCAAAGATGATATGAGTTTCTTTACCGGCAAGTTTTTTATATTGTTCATACAGCTTTTGGTTTTTAGCGTCGTTTACAGGATAATATGCTTCTTCGCCAGGCTTCCACTCCTGCGGATATTCTTTAGTAATATAGGTTACAGGCTGTTTGCCAAATTCAAAGTGCTTGTGTTCTATTACCCTTGTGTATGGCGTTTCGCTGTCGGTGTAATTCATTACGGCTACACCTTGGTAGTTTTCGCATTCTAATTTTGTAGTTTCAAACTTCAAGCCACGATATTCAAGGTGTCCAAGTTCGTAGTTAAAATATTCATCGATAGCACCGGTATATATTACTTTTTCAGCTATCTTTTGGTCTTTATCAAAACAGATGTTAAAATCACAGTTTAGCTCTATATCTATCCCGTCCAGCAGTTTTTTTATAATCTGGTTATAGCCGCCAATTGGTATGCCTTGGTATCTATCATTAAAATAATTATTATCATAGGTATAACGTACTGGAAGGCGCTTAATTATAAAGGCAGGTAGTTCTGTGCATTTTCTGCCCCACTGTTTTTCGGTATAGCCTTTGATAAGTTTGGTATAAATATCTGTACCTACTAAACTGATTGCCTGTTCTTCCAGGTTTTGCGGTTCGTATGTTATTGCCTGACGCTGCTTATTTATAATTTCTTCTGCTTCCTGCGGAGTTCTAATTTTCCACATTTTGCTGAAGGTATTCATATTAAATGGAAGATTATATATTTCACCTTTATAATTGGCAACAGGGCTATTGATATAATTATTCAATTCCACAAACTGGTTGATATAATTCCATACTTTTTTATTGCTGGTATGGAAGATATGTGCTCCGTATTTATGAATATTAATGCCGTCTTTTTGCTCACAATAAATATTGCCGCCAATATGGCTTCGTCTTTCTACTACAAGGCATTTTTTACCTTGCTTTTTAGCTTCATGTGCAAATACGCTCCCGAAAAGTCCACTTCCAGCTATTAAATAATCATATTTCATCTTTAATATCTCTCCTAAATTATTTTGTAAAAAATAAAGTATCTATTATTGATACTTTTAGTAAGTCAAAATTTTTAATAAGCCCCCTTACATTGCAGGACTATCTTACCTGTCCTCCATAACAGCATTGTATCGAGCCATACGCTCCAGTTGCGTACATACCAGCTGTCTAGCTGTACTCTTTGTTTGTAATCTGTATCGCTTCTGCCGCTTACCTGCCACATACCGGTGATGCCCGGTTTTACCATCAAGTAATCGTTGATGTATTCTCCGTACCTTATCATTTCATCCCTTATTATCGGGCGCGGTCCTACAAGGCTCATTTCTCCTTTCAGTACGTTAAATATCTGCGGCAGTTCGTCTAAACTTGTTTTTCTAAGAAATACCCCGCTTTTTGTTATGCGCGGGTCGTTCTTCAGTTTGAAATCTTTTTCCCATTCTGCTTTTGCTTCAGGGTTTGTTTTTAAAAGCTGTTCTAGTTTTTCTTTAGCGTCTACGCACATGCTGCGGAATTTGTAGCAATTAAATTCTTTGCCGTTTTTTCCTATACGCCTATGTTTAAAAATTACAGGCCCCGGTGAGTCTTTATATATCCATAAGGCTATTATTATAAGTATCGGTAATATTACTATGGTGCCTGTTATGGTCAGCACGTAGTCAAAGATTGTTTTTATCCATCTGTTTATTGGTCTTGCAAGGTTATTCTTTAAGCGCAAAAGCATTAGTTTTTCGTTAAACAGGCTTTCTGCTTCTATGCCGCCCATTGGTACGCCTACGAGGTTTGGTATTACGCCCATGCTTTTTACTAAGGGCTGTACTTTGTAGATTAACTTTGTAAGTTTACCTTGTTCTAACCCCGGTGCTGCTATAAAGACGTGATTAATATTATATTTTGTTATAACTTGTTCTGCGTCACTGAATTTACCGAGTACAGGGTAGTTTTCAAGTATGCCTTGTTCTACCTTGTTATCTTCTAAAAGCCCTATTATTTTATAGCCCATACCGGCGTCGTTTTTAATTCCTTGTACAAGTAGCTCTGCTGTTTTGCCTGCTCCGATGATGAGTACGGGTATTTGTAAGAGCTGGTATTTTTCAAGTATCTTTTTTACAATATAGCGGAAGATGACAAGCAGAATAAAGCTCAATATCCAAAATACTGCGATGAACATTCTTGATGTTGAGCCTGCTATGCGCGCTATATAGAGTAATATGATGATGCTTGTAACAGCGTAGCAGCTGGTGATAAAGAGTTTTTGGATTATCTGCCAGAACTGCGCTCGGCGGTTATAGAGCTGTTCAATATTTAAGAAGATTAAATATAGTAATGGGAATACTACCCAGAAGTTAAGCCAGGAGATATGAAGGCTGTGATTACCGGTATAGAAATTACGGAAGTTGAAGGCAAATTCTTCTGCACATACTATAGCGATATAATCAACACATATTAATACAAACGGTAGAATAATATTGGTATACTTATTTATTTTTTGCAGATGTTCTGCCACGTTTTCTCACCCTGGGCTTTAATTTTATCTAAATTAAAAATTTATAATATAATTGTACCATACCTTTACCCCCCCGCAAGACATTTCCGTTAGAGTAAGTCTAACTTTTACTGGTCTTGGTGAAACTTTATCCCTACCGGTAGGTTTGCGCGGCGGCGCAGTTTTACGCTAAACCGCACTGCCGGTGGTGCGTGGCAGTTACTTTTTATCTTTTTAAAAATGCAAACAGCTAAAAGTTGCTGCTATTTACATTTAAAATTACTTTTAAATTAAACAACAAACCCTACGTAAGATGCTACTGGTATGAAGCGCAGACCAAAATCGCGACGGCTAAATCATTGTTGTAGGCATCATGCGCAAACACGCAACGCAGTCGTGTTTGCGGACGCAAACGGGAGCGACGTTTTTAGCAAGCTGAATAACAGCGGCGTCTTACGTAGGGTATTATTAGGCAACTCAGCTAAAAAAATAACGCCACCACAAACGTGATGACGTTATTAGAAGTTTATATTTATATTAAGGTTCACAAATTTTGCTCCCTATTCAGTCGCAAAATTTGCGTAGCTTCGCTGTCACAATTATTGCCTTAGCTATCGCTCGGCACTAATTGGCGCTCAGCTAAAAAATAACAGTAATAAACACACTTTTTGAATGAAATGAATAAGCGTGTATTACTGTTATTAAACTAAATTTATTGAAAAATTTTTGTGAGTTGTATGGTTAATGCCGTTATTTAATGAATAGTATTATGATTTCTTTACCCTATTCCTATTTTCCCAGGCCTTCTCTTGCCACAATTTTATCCAAAATTTCTGCGCCTTTAAAAACTACCTTATCACACTGAATTTCAGGCTCAAAATACTTTGGTTTTACTTCGCAGCAATCGTAACTGCCTGTTTCGGCTTTAAAAGTATCAACAAATTCTTTGCAAAGTTCTCTTACCTTACAGCCTTCTTCTTTGCCGTTGCGTTTTACATACAGCGTGCTAAGCACCATGCACGCACCTGTAACCACGCCGCAGGCAGCACCTGCGCCCATACCGCCGCCAAAGCCTGCCGCAATTTTAAGTGCCTGCGGCGGCAGCTGCATATTATAAGCCCAGTTTGCTCCATAAAGAATTTTTTCGGCACAGTTAAGATTCATTGCCTTGCCGTAACCTTTTTGCAATAATTCAAGCAGCATTGTTATCCCTCCTATAACTAAAAATCCACTGCTTCGCCTTTTTCCAAAGATGCCGGAACATCTATTAAACGCTGGTTGCGCGAACCGCGGTACGGAAAATCCAAATCGCGCTGCGCAAGAATAAACGGTCCGTCTACCAGTACGTTAATTTCCTTGAGCACCGGCAGATTTTTTACTTCGTTATATACATAACCGGTGTAGCACCATACGTTCAGCCCCGGTTTAAGTTTTTTTATTGCCTGCAAAAATTCCAGTACGCCGTCTGCCTGTGCCAACGGGTCGCCGCCGCTTAAAGTTATACCCCTGTGCAAAGGCGTCAGCCTTTGCACCACGTCCTGCGCCAAATCCTCCGGCGTATATTCCGTGCCGCCTTCAAACGGAAGCGTTGACGGATTATGGCAGCCTTCGCAGTGGCGCGGGCAGCCCTGAAAGAACACTACCGCACGTATGCCGGGCCCGTCTACGATAGATTCATTTAAAATACCTGCAACCCTCAGCATAGCCAGCCTCCTTATTCCGTGCAGCAATTAGTGCGCTGGCGAATCTGCGTAAGCTTCTTTTCGCATACCGGGCAGTAATCGGTGTCAATAATGCCGGTATAACCGCAGTCCTCGCAGTAATCAATCGGGAAGTTAATGCCTACATAACCGCAGTCGCACGCCAGCATATGGCGCAGAACATCTTCAACTGCCTGCAAATTATGCACCGGCGAAGATTCAAACTCTACATAGCTGATATGCCCGCCGTTGGTAAATTTATGGTACGGCCCTTCAACGCGCATTTTATCAAACGCGCTGATTGGATAACCAACCGGCACATGGAAGGAATTTGTATAGTACGCTTTATCGGTCACGCCGGGAATAATGCCGTACTCCTTGCGGTCGATACGGATAAAGCGTCCGGAAAGCCCTTCTGCCGGCGTTGCAATAAGGCTGAAATTCAAATCATATTTATCGCAGTATTCATCTACGCGCTTACGCATATAACCAATAATTTCCTGCCCCAGCTTCTGCGCTTCTTCGCTCTCGCCCTGATGTTTGCCAATCAGCGAAGTAAGCGTTTCGGCAAGGCCGATAAAACCAATGGCAAGCGTACCGTTTTTAATTGCAGGCTCAATGCGGTCATCCTTTTTAAGTTTATCGCTGCCCATGTAAAGCCCCTGCCCCATCAAAAACGGCAGGTCGCGCACACGCAGATTGCACTGCACGCGGTAACGATGATAAAGCTGCTCCGCAACAAGATTCATCATATCGTCAAGCATCTGATAGAACTTGTCTATATTGCGTTCTGCCTTAATGGCAAGGCGCGGAAGGTTAATTGTTGTAAACGAAAGGTTGCCGCGCCCGGTGGTAATTTCCTCGCCATGGCGGTTAGCAATAACGCGCGTGCGGCAGCCCATATAAGCCACCTGTCCGCCGTAATCGCGGTTGTAAGTGGTATCCATAAAGCTGAAAGTCGGGTTCAGGCGCTTTGCAGCAACGCTTATTGCCTGTTGGAACAAGTCATAGTTCGGGTCGCCGGGGTCTAAATTAACGCCGCGTTTAACGCGGAAAATAACATTCGGGAAAATCGGGTTTTCACCGCGTCCAAGGCCATTGCCGTAAGCCTTTAACAAATTGCGCGTAACCTTACGCCCGTTTTCGCTGGTATCAAGCCCAAGGTTAAGGCTGCTGAACGGCACCTGCGCACCGGCGCGCGAATGCATGCTGTTTAAATTATAAACCAGCGCTTCCATTGCCTGAAAAACTTCGTTTTCTTCCGCACCTTCTACAAAATCGGCCATATCGGTATCAAAAAAGCCGAAAGACTGGCCGCCAAACATATCGTTCTGGTTGCTTTGCAGCACAATAGCAGCAAGCGCAGCCGCAGAACCCGGGCGTTTCGGCGGGCGGATATAGCCATGCCCGTTATTAAAGCCTTCATGCAGCAGCCTGCCCAGCGGAATGTTCAGGCAATTTAAGGTTTTGCCGTAAAAATCAAGGTCATGAATATGAATATCGCCGCGTTTATGCGCCGCCGCCATTTCTTCCGGAATAACACGGTTCAAATAATATTCGCGGCTGGCAGCCGATGCAATTTGCAGCATTTTTGCCGATGGCGAATTGGAAATATTAGCATTGTCGCGGTCGGTTTCCTTTAAAATTTCTGCCACGGTATCCATCAGTTCGCTGCGCGCATTGCGGATATCAGTACGTTTGGCACGGTACAAAATATAAGATTTGGCCGTTTTGGCATGGCCTTTTTTAATTAAAACCTTTTCAACAATATCCTGCACATGCTCAACATCAACAATTTCCTTGTTTTCTGCTTTCAGGCATTTTAATACGCACAGTGTAATTTCCACCGCCATTTCGCGGTCTGCACCGCCAACAGCCTGTGCCGCTGCAAAAATAGCATCTGTTATTTTGCTGTCATCAAACGCTACAATACGCCCATCGCGTTTACGAATTTTCATGCTCGGCGTCACTCCGTTCATTATTTTCATTGTTATTAATAATACGCTGCAATTCCTGCATAAAATTGTTCACATCGGCAAACTGCCTGTAAACAGAAGCAAAACGTACATAAGCAATCTGGTCTGTTTTTTCCAGATGGTTCATAACAAGCTCGCCAATAACTTCGCTGCGCACCTCCGATTCACCGCGCATACGCAGTTCGCGCTCAATATGGTCTGCCATTTCCTTAATTTTTTCGTAAGAAATCGGGCGTTTTTCAAAAGCCTTAATCAAGCCGTTCAAAAGTTTTTTCGATTCAAACAGCTCGCGGCGCCCGTCTTTTTTATTTACAACCAAAGGTGTTTCTTCGTATTTTTCGTAAGTAGTAAACCTGCGGCCGCAATCAGGGCATTCACGCCTGCGGCGGATAGAAGCGCCGTCATCAACCGAACGGGAATCTACAACTCTGCTGTCATTATAATTACAAAATGGGCATCTCATACATTCACTTCCTTGTATTTGTTGGATAAGCACTTATATTATAACATAACGGCAAATTAAAAGAAACAAGATATTGTGTATATTTAAAATTGTAAGCAAATTTTACCCCAAAATATAGAAAGCCTCTGCTAACATAAGCAGAGGCTTTGAATGCAGTATTAAATTAAAATCAGCCGCGGATCCAGGGCGGAATCTCCGTATCGGAAGAATGTTTATGAATAATTCCGCTGCCGCCCATATGCGGTTTATTGTTATTGCTGTCGTTATCGTGCTGCTGCTGATAACCGCCGCCCGGACGTACAATAGAAGGTTTGCCGCCATGCGTCGGCATTTCCTTGTTAAAGCCGGTAGCAATAACGGTAACACGGATTTCGTCTTTGAGAGTTTCGTCGATAACCGCACCGAAGATAATATTGGCTTCGGGGTCAACGGCTTCGGTAATAATATTGGATGCTTCGGTAACATCAAACAGCGACAGTTCTGCGCCGCCGGTAATGTTAAACAGCACGCCGCGCGCACCTTCGATAGATGCTTCCAGAAGCGGGCTCTTAATGGCAGCTTCGGCAGCAGCGCGTGCGCCGTCGTCGCCTTTTGCCATGCCAATACCCATCAATGCAGAACCTGCGTTAGACATAACCGTTTTAATATCGGCAAAGTCCAGGTTAACAAGGCCCGGAACCGCAATCAAATCGGAAATGCCCTGAACGCCCTGACGCAGAACATCATCGGCAATGCGGAATGCTTCCAGCATGGAAGTTCTTCTGTCGATAACCTGCAGCAAACGGTCATTAGGAATGGTAATTAAAGTATCAACTTTTTCTTTGATATTTATAATACCGCTTTCAGCCTGATTCATACGGCGTTTGCCTTCAAAAGAAAACGGTTTGGTAACAACGCCTACGGTAAGTGCGCCCACTTCGCGCGCACATTCGGCAACAATAGGTGCTGCACCGGTACCTGTGCCGCCGCCCATGCCTGCGGTAACAAATACCATATCTGCGCCCTTCAGCGCGTCCAGAATCTGGTCGCGGCTTTCTTCGGCTGCTTTTTCGCCGATTTCCGGGTTAGCACCCGCGCCAAGACCTTTGGTAAGTTTTTCGCCAATCTGGATACGTGTCGGGGCTTTGGAAAGCAAAAGTGCCTGCGCGTCGCAGTTTACCGCAATAAATTCCACACCCTTCACGCCTGCGGAAATCATTCTGTTAACGGCATTGTTGCCGCCGCCGCCAACACCGATTACCTTGATATTGGCAAGATTGTCCATGCCTTTTTCTTCAAACTCTTCAAACATTATTTATATTCCCCCTTAATAAGTTGGGTAAATTCCATCACATAGATATCAAAGTAATATTCAACATATAATGGTATTTTTCCTGCTGCATTAAAAAATTATTTTATTTTTTAAGAAACAGATGGCGGATGGCAGCAAGATTGTTAAAAATGCGCATCCCAAAAATCAAAATACCGACAAGGTACAAATCTATGCCCAGCAAAATACCGGAATAGCACAAAAACGCTGCCAAAACAGCATTGGTAAAAAAGCCTGTAATAAATACGGTATTATCATATTTGCCTTCCATGCTGGAGCGCATACCGCCAAAAACAGTATCAAGCGCTGCCATCAGCGATACGGAAAGCAAACGGGCATATTCAAACGGCAGATACAGGGGAAAATACCATCCGGCTGCAAAGCCGATTACAATACCGGCGAGTGCATAGAGCATATTATTTACCCTCCTTTGCCGTTTCCTGATGTTCTTCGGCTGCCTGAGCATATTCAAAAGTGCGGCGGCCTTTAAATGCAGGTATTTTTACCACTTCCGGCATGGTAAGCTCTGCCTGAATACCCCAGAACTTAAAGGTATCAAGCACGCCGCCCCTTAATTTAAGGGCACTGGCAAGATTTGAAGGATTGCCAATGGCAAGTATTACATAAGGCGGTGCGCTGCGGTTGTTATTTACCGAAAGCGTAGGCCCTGCGCAGCGTATTTCACTGGTTGAAACAAGCCTTTCGCCGTTAATGGAAATTGCTTCTGCACCGGCAGCGCGCAGTTCGTTAATTACGCGCAGCAGGTCATCGTCATGAATAATATACAAATTGGGGTTTTCCCCAACCTGCGCCGTTACTTTGCTGTCATCAAGAATCAACTGAATACCCTTGCCTTCCAGCGGAACCTCACCTGCAAACTCCTTCAAACGTTCAAGTTCGTTTTCCAAAACCTTGTCGCTGCTGTTATTGGCCTGTAATTTTTCAATTTCCCTGGCCAAATCGTCGCGCTGCTGTTCCACAACACGCAGGCGCTCTGTTAATTCTTCCGCACGCTGGACATTAATGGTTTTCTGCCGTTCGGTAGTTTTTATCTGAGTTGCCAGCATAAAGCCCAAAACGGCAAAAACCAGTACAAGCATTATTTTGGCATGTTTATTTGCTAACATAAATTTTCAAATTCCTTTCAAAAATATCAGGCTTTCTGCCTTAACTTAATATAAGGCTTTGCGAAGGTTAAGTCAATATATTCAGCTCTAATATTTTTTGTTTTTATATCATTGAAAACCGTAATAAAAATATCCAGCTTATCAGAAATGTTATCTGCATTACCCAAAAGAATCGGATAACCGTAGCGCAGGTTAAACTTAACATTATTGCCGCTGTCAACAGCAATTTCAGAGATAGAATCGGTTACTTCCTTATCAAGCTTGCTTAAAAAGCTTAAAATTTCAAGCACGTTTTTTTCTTTAATCGTGTCGCCAAAAAATATATTGCCGGTTACAACGCCGGAAAGCACAGGGGCGTCAGCCTCTTTAATACCGTCGCTGACGCTCATTACAACACCGTTGTAATCTACCTGCGCATAACCTTTATACGAGCAGGCAATGTACAGCGCCGGTATACGTTCTTTTACACGCACCACCAGCACGCCCGGCCAGAAATATTCTGTTTCTGCCTTTTCAAAGCGCACGTCATTGGCAATGGCTTTTTCTATTGCCGAAGGCGAAACAACAAATAAATTAACCGGTTCCTGCGTGCCGCACATACTTAAAAGCTCGCTCTGCGTAAGCTGCGATGTACCTTCAATAACAATACTGCCAAAGGCCGTCCCCGGAGAAGTTGCCCATCTCCATGCCCCGGCAAACGCGCCTATAGTAACGGCTGTAATAAAAAACAGGCGCAAAAGGCGTAACCGCCGCTTTTTACGGTTTGCTTTTAAACGTTCGCGTGTCGATTGCACCTTTAACACCTCTTAAAAATATTCTTGGTTACTAAGTAATTATTTATTATTAACTGATGCGGACTGTAAAATAATATTGCACAATTCAGGGAAAGAAATTCCTGCCGCAGCTGCCGCTTTTGGAACAAGGCTGGTTGCAGTCATGCCGGGCACGGTATTAATTTCAAGCACATAGCCGTTGCCTTTTTCATCAAGCATAACATCGGCACGGGCAACGCCGCTGCATCCCAAAACTTCATAAGCCTGTTTGCTTATTTCCTGCACTTTTTTGGTTGTTTCTTCATCCAAATCTGCCGGGCAAATATATTCCGTTGCGCCTTTTGTATATTTGGAATGATAATCATACATACCGGAATGCGGGGCAATGTGAATAACAGGCAGGGCAACCACTTCACCGTCTTTCTGCATCATGGAAACGGTAAGTTCCTTGCCGCCGATAAATTCTTCCACCAGAATATCGCGGGAATATTTAAAAGCGTTTGCAAGCGCTTCATCAAGCTGATTTTCTTCTTTAACAATTTCCACGCCGATGCTGGAACCCTGGCTTGCAGGTTTAATAACTACCGGCAGGCTGAAACGCTGCATAATCTTTTCTTTTATGCCGCTTTCCTTTTTATTAATAATCAGGCAGGCCGGGGTGGAAATGCCTGCGTCACGCAGCATGCGTTTGGTAATAACCTTGTCCATGCAGGATACGCTGGCAATCATGCCGCTGCCGGTATAAGGCATCTCGCGTATTTCCAACAAAGTCTGCAAACGGCCGTCTTCGCCGTAAAGGCCGTGCACAGCGTTAAAAACAACTTCTGCTTTGCTTTCGGCAAGCTGTTTGCCGAAATTGCGCGGGTCAAGGTCAATTTCAACAACATTGGTATAACCGTATTCCCTCAGCGCATTGGCAATGGCTGCGCCGGTATTTAAAGAAACCTCACGTTCTGCGGAAGGCCCGCCCATTACAACTGCAACTACCTGATTTTTGTTAAACATTTTCATTGCTCCTTTGCAAATCTGCTACTAATGCTTCGCCAACTTTATATACATCACCTGCGCCGATAGTCATAACCAAATCACCGGTGCGGGCATTTGCAGCAAGATAACTTTCTATATCCGCCATTGACGGCACATACTCAACATCAACGCCCGAAGTTTTCTTAATGCCTTCGGCAAGCTTCTGGCTGTTTACGCCTTCAATGGGGTCTTCGCTGGCCGCGTAAATATCGGTTACTATAAGTTTATCGCAGCCTTTAAAGCAGGCGCAGAACTCATTAAACAAAAGCTGGGTGCGCGTATAGCGGTGCGGCTGAAAAACGCAGATTAAACGCTGCGGCTTAGTTTGCAGCGCAGCTTTTAAGGTTACGCCTATTTCCGTGGGATGATGCGCATAATCATCAACAACCCATACGCCGTTAACGCGCCCTTTGGTTTCAAAACGGCGGTGCGCACCGGTAAATTCCTTCAGTGCTTTTAAAATGCTGTCCGTTTTTATGCCCATTTCAACAGCGCAAACAAGCGCGCCCAACGAATTAAGCACATTGTGCCTGCCGGGAACTATCAGCTGAACTTCCGCAAACAAACTGCCGTTTTTATAAACTTTATAATCCGTGCCGCCGGTATGGTAAACAATATCTTTGGCAACGTAATCGGCCTGTTCATCATCAATGCCGTAGCTGATAACACGGGTTTCGGTTTCCTGCGCCAGGCGGCGGAGCTTGGGGTTATCCATGCACAGAACTGCCGCGCCGCCCGTTTTTACGCTGCCCACAAACTGCTTAAAGGCAGCATAAATATTTTCTTCGCTGCCGTAATGGTCCATATGGTCGTTTTCAATATTGGTTACAAGCGCATACAGCGGATAAAACTTCAAAAACGAACCATCGCTTTCATCTGCTTCGGCAATTACATAACGGCCTTTGCCGCTGCGTGCATTACCGCCGAGGCTTGTTACTTCACCGCCGATAACAATGGTAGGGTCTATACCGCCCTGCGCCGCTATGCAGCTTAACATGGCGCTGGTTGTTGTTTTGCCGTGTGCACCTGCAACAGCCACACCGTCGGCATGGTTAAGCAGCTCCGCCAATACGTCCGACCTGTGCATAACCTTTATGCCCTGTTCTTTGGCTGCCACCAGCTCACAATTATCCGGATGGATAGCAGATGAAATAACAACCGCATCCGCACCATTTACCTGCCCGGAAGCATGCCCCTGATAAACAACGGCTCCCAGCGCTTTCAGCTTCTCGCAGATGCCGCCGGCGTTTTTATCCGAACCGGATACATGAAAGCCGCGTTCGCAAAGCACATGTGCCAAAGCACTCATTCCGGCGCCGCCAATACCAATAAAATGAATATTGTGTATTCCCGAAAGCATTTAAAATCCTCCCTGCTCAATTTTTTACAAGCTGCAGCGCCTGCTGCGCAATTTCCTTCGCCGCACCGGGCCTGCCCAGGCTTTTGGCAGCTTTTTTCATTTTCTGCAAATCTTCGCTGCGTATTAATAAATGCTCTATTTCTTCAAGCAGTTTTTCGCCTGTAAGTTCTTTATCCAAAATAACTTTGGCCGCACCGGCAGCCTCTACCGCACGGGCGTTAAACTCCTGATGGTTGGCAGTTGCATAAGGGTACGGAATTAAAACCGAAGGCACGCCCTTTGCCGTAAGTTCCGCAAGGCCTATCGCCCCCGCGCGGAACACTGCTAAATCTGCCGCCGCCAGTGCCATTGGCATATCATGCAGATAAGGCTTAACAACTATATTATCTTCAACAGAGCCTTTTTTGTTAAGCTCCTTAATATATTCTTCGTAATTGGCTTCGCCGGTGGCGTGCAGCACCTGAACATCATGCCTGCCGCTCAGCGCCTGTTCAACATAAAGCATGGCCTTGTTAATGCTTTGTGCGCCGCGGCTGCCGCCGGATACCAGAATGGTTTGTTTTTCCGGGTCAAGCCCGAAAAATTTTACCGCTTCACTGCGTTTATTAGAAAGAATTTCACTGCGGATGGGGTTGCCGGTATATATTTTACGCGATTTGCCCGTAAAATATTTTTCAGCCTCACGGTAACCCAAAAACACTTTTTTTACAAAGCGTGCCAAAATCTTATTGGTAACGCCCGGCATGGCATTCTGCTCCTGAATTGCTGTCGGAATACCGCGCAGCGCCGCCAAAAACACTACCGGCCCGCATACATAGCCGCCGGTACCAATAACAAGGTCCGGCTTTATTTCGCTGATAAGGCTGTTTGCGCCAATCAGCCCTGTAAACAGTTTGCCGAAGGAGCGCAGCGTGTCAAAACTCAGGCTGCGTTTAAAACCGGCTATTTCAATATAGCGCAGCGGATAACCGTAGCGCGGAATAATATTTTTTTCAAGCCCCTGCTGCGTGCCTACAAAAATAATCTGCGCATCAGGGCGAAGTTTTTTTATTTGGTCGGCAATGGTAAGCGCCGGGTAAATATGCCCGCCTGTACCGCCGCCGGAAAGTATAACATTCACTTTATTTTTCCTCCGCAGCCGAAAGTTCCGCAACTATCTGTTTAAAGCAGCGCCCGCGCTCCGGGAAGCCTGTAAACATATCAAAGGATGCGCACGCCGGAGATAAAAGCACCGTCTGCGGTTTAACAGCCGTTTTATGCGCCAGCTCCACAGCTTCCTTCATGGAAGTTACCATGCGTATATCGCTGACGCCTGCTTTTTCAGCCGCTTCTTTAAAACGCTCCGCCGCTTCGCCAAGCAAAATCAGCGTATCAACCTTTGTTTTTACAAGCTGCATCATTTCTTCAAGCGGGGTCAGTTTATCGCGCCCGCCGGCAATTAAAATCAAATGCCCGTCAAACGCTTCCAGAGCCTTAATGGTAGAATCGGTATTGGTTGCTTTGGAATCATTATAATAACGTACGCCGTTAATTGTCGCCGTATATTCAATGCGGTGCTCAACACCTTTAAAGTTTTTCAGCACTTCTGCAATATTACAGGGTTCAACGCCTGCAAAAAACGCCGCCCCAATAGCAGCAAGCACGTTTTCTTCGTTATGCCCGCCAAAAATCTGCAAATCTTTCCTGTTGCAGATAACTTCTTTAGTATCGTTCCAGGCAATAACAAAATCGCCGTCCTGCATATAAATGCCCTGCGGCAAAACTTCTCTGCGGCTGAACCAGCACAACCTGCCCGGCACAAGCCCGCCCCAGCTTTTAACAACAGGGTCATCAAAATTAAGCAGTGTTACGTCTTCCGGATGCTGGTTTTTAAAAATGTTGCATTTGGCTGCACCATAAGCCTCCATTGTATGGTGGCGCGTTAAATGGTCAGGCGTTAAATTTAAAATAACGGCAATTTCCGCGCGGAAGTTCTGCACCGTTTCCAGCTGAAAACTGGAAAGCTCAGCCGCCAGCCACGAATTTTCGGGCATGGTTTCAACTTCTTTGGTAAGCGCCATGCCGATGTTGCCGCCTACCTTGGTTACGCACGGCAGCGTTGCCAGCATTTCGCCTATTAAAATAGTAGTTGTTGTTTTGCCGTTGGTGCCGGTAATGCCAACAATATGTCCGTTATAATTGCGGTAAGCAAGTTCTGCCTCGCCGGTTACATTAATGCCGCGGTTCAGCGCTTCCTGCACCAGAGGGTTTTCCATGCTGATGCCCGGTGAAAGGATTACTTCTTCCACATCATCCAGCAGGCCTTCTTTTTTGCCTATTACAATTTGCCCGCCGCTTTTGGCAAGCAGTTCTTTTAAATCTGCATCAACCTCATGCCCGGCATCATTATAAAGCAGCACACGTTTGCCCTGGCGTGCCAGAATATCCGCAGCGCCGCAGCCGCTGATGCCTATGCCATAAACAAGTACAGCCTTACTCAAAATTAAAATCCTCCGTTTCCGTTAAGCCACAGCAAAACACCTGCAATGCACAGCAGGCAGCTTGCGGCAAAAAAACGTTTTACAATTTTGGTTTCTTTCCATCCGCCAAGTTCAAAATGATGATGTATCGGCGTCATGCGGAAAATACGCCTGCCGCCCGTGAGGCGGAAATAAGTAACCTGCATTATTACAGATGTTGCTTCCATAACGTAAATGCCGCCGAGAATTACAAGCAAAAGTTCTGTATGCGTAAGCAGCGCCAGCGCCGCAACACCGCCGCCTATTGCCAGCGAACCGGTATCGCCCATAAACACTTTGGCCGGATGGTGGTTAAACAGCAAAAAGCCGAGGCACGCACCGGTAATGGCCAGCGCAAACACGCTTAAATCGGCATGGCCGGTGTTATAGGCAATAAAAGCATAAGCAACCGTTACAGGCAGCGTAACGGTTGCCGCAAGCCCGTCAAGCCCGTCGGTAAGGTTTACGGCGTTAGTTGTGCCCACAAGCAGCAAAAATACCAGCACGTAATATAACCAGCCTAACGGAAGCATATATTCCGTACCGGGTATGGCTATGCTTAAATCAGACTGCACATGGGTTTCAATATAATAAACATACGCCCCCGCCAGTACAAACTGCATAAAAAACTTCTGGGCAGCAGTAAGGCCAAGGTTGCGTTTCATTACAACTTTAATATAATCGTCAATAAAACCAATCAGCGCATGGCCGAAGGTTAAAAGCAGCGCAATGCACAACGCCGGTGTAAAATTGCACCATACGGCAACGGCAACCAGAATTGCCAGCAGCATCATAATGCCGCCCATAGTAGGCGTGCCGCTTTTTTTCATGTGTTCTTTCGGGCCGCATTCGCGGATGCTCTGCCCAAAATTCAGTTTATGCAAAACCGAAATAAAACTCGGCCCGGTTACGGCACAGATAATAAACGCCGTAGCCAGAGCACCAAGAAGATTAATCGTCATTTATCCAACACTCCGGATTTTATTTTTTCAGAACAAGGTCAATCAAACCATCAACCTGCATGGAATGAGAGCCTTTGAGTAAAATTATATCATCATTGCGTAAAATACCGCTTAAAATTTTGGCTGCTTCCGCACGGTCATGACAAATAAAGGTTTTTACGCCTTTTTCCTGCGCTGCGCGTCCAGTAAGCACTGCTTCCGTACCGTAGGTAATAAGCACGTCAACGCCTTCGGCAGCGGCCATTTCGCCAACTTCCTTATGTGCCTGCACGGAAAGCGCGCCAAGCTCCAGCATATCGGCCAGCACGGCAACCGCCCTGCCGCCTTTGGCATCTTTTACGGCATGCAGTGTTTTTAATGCACTTGCCATAGATGCAGGGCTGGCATTATAGGCATCATTAATAACCGTTACGCTGCCAAACTGCATAAATTCCTGGCGTTTGCCGGTAAGGCGCACATCCTTTAAAGCATTTTTTATCTGCGCCAGCGGAACATTAAATGCAGCCGCCACGGCAATGGCCGCCAGCGCGTTATAAACATTATGCTCGCCCAAAAGCGGAAGCACGATATGTTCTTTTTCGCCTGCTGCGGCACAAACGCAGTCAAACTCGCTGCCTTCTGCCGTAAGTTTAATGTTCTGCGCATATACGCCGGCTTCTTCCGTACAGCCGTAACTTATAACTTTGGCTGCGGTTTTATCTGCCATGCGGCGCACAAAAGCATCGTCGTTATTAAGCACCGCAAACTGCTGCGCCGTTAAATTTTCTACAATTTCGCTTTTGGCTCTGGCAATATTTTCCATACTGCCCAAAAGTTCCATATGTGTTTCGCCAACGTTTGTTACAACGGCAGCGTCGGGGCTTGCCAGTTTGCACAGGGCGCTTATCTGCCCCAGTCCGCGCATGCCCATTTCCACAACGGCAATTTCCGTATCGTTTTTAATGTTCAGCAATGTTTTGGGAAGCCCTATTTCGTTATTAAAATTAGCCTCCGTTTTAACAACATTATACTTGCAGGCAAGGCAGGCTGCAATCAAATCTTTGGTTGATGTTTTGCCGTTGGAACCGGTTACGGCAACAACCTTTAAATTCTTTTGCTTATCACGCCAGGCTTTGGCAATAAGCTGATATGCTTTTAAAGTGTCATCTGTTTTTATAACAACGGCATCCTGCGGCAAGCCTTCAACATCATGGCTTACAAGTACGCCCGCCGCCCCAAGTGCCAGTGCTTTGGCGCAATAGTTATGGCCGTCAAAATTTTCGCCGCTTAACGCCACAAACAGTTCTCCGCTTTTAATGGTGCGGCTGTCCGTATTAATGCCGGTAAATTCAACATTCTGCAAACTGCGGCAGCTTCCTCCCGTTGCCGCCAGTATTTCCTGCAAATCAAACATCATATCACCTTTTGTTCTGCCAGTATTCCTGCACTACTTCACGGTCATCAAAATGAATGGTTTCATGACCGATTATCTGATAATTTTCATGCCCTTTGCCGGCAATTAAAACAACATCATCGGCGGCGGCATGTGCAAGGGCATAGTTAATTGCTTCGCGCCTGTCGCTTAAACGCACGCTGGTTTTGCCTGCCGGAATTTCCTTAAGAGCGGTTTCAATTTCATCAATAATAAGTTCCGGGTCTTCGGTACGCGGGTTATCGGAAGTTACAACAACATTATCAGCAAGTTCCAGCGCAATGCGTCCCATAATCGGGCGTTTTTTGTTGTCGCGGTCACCGCCGCAGCCAAACACAACCCAAAGTTTGCCGCGCGTAATGCCGCGCGCTGTTTTCAGCACGTTTTCCAAACCGTCCGGGGTATGGGCGTAATCCACAATTACGGTGTAGGGCTGCCCTGCCTCTACCAGCTGAAAACGTCCCGGCACGCCGTCAAAACCGTCAAGCACGTCCATAATAATTTGCGGGTCAATCTTTTCAGCAAGCATTGCGCCCACGGCGGACATTACATTATATACGTTAAATTCACCCGTAATTTTAAGCGCCAAATCCATCTCGCAGGCAGGCGTATGCAGCTTAAGCGCCATTTGTTTGGCCTGCACATCAAAGCTGATGGGGTAAATATCATAATCCTGGCTTTCGCCATAAGTAATTACAGGCACTTTAGTGCGTGCGGCAATAACCTTGCTGCTGGGGTCATCCATATTGAGCACCGCAGTTTTGCCTTCCTTGGTGCCTCCTGCCAGATGTTCAAACAAAAGGCTCTTGGCATCGCGGTAATTTTCAAAGGTTTTATGAAAATCCAAATGGTCCTGCGTAATATTGGTTAAAACAGCCGTATCATATTCAATACCGGCAACACGTTTTAAAGCCAAAGCATGGCTCGAAACTTCCATTACCACATAATCGCATCCGCACTGCTGCATCTTATACAGGGGTTTCTGCAAATCAACAACATCCGGCGTTGTATTATGCGAAACGGTTTCTTCGTCTTCAATCATAATATTAATGGTGCCAATCATACCAACCTTATATCCTGCCCTGCGCAGAATAAGCCTGATAATATTGGTGGTAGTTGTTTTGCCGTTAGTTCCGGTAACTCCAATCATGCGCATTTTTTTGCCGGGATAGTCAAAAAAATAAGGGGTCACTAACTCCATGGCCCTTCTGGTATCGTTTACCTTAATCAGCGTCATGCCTTCCGGGCATATAACAGCATCTTCAACAATGGCTGCCACAGCGCCCTTTTCATGCGCCTGCTGTAAAAATTTATGCCCGTCAACGGTTGCGCCTTTCAGGCAGATAAATAAACTTCCCGGCACAACAACGCGGGAATCGGCAGTTATATCAGTAATGGTTTTGCCTGCCGCGCCGGTAACTTCTGCGTCCGGCAGCAGCTTAAGCAAATCCTGTAAATTCTTTTCCATCCGGATACCTCCAAAAGTGAAACGGCAGCCTTAATACACTCAGGCTGCCTCCCATAAAATTTTATATTATTATACCATATCTTGCTTAAGAAGGCTATGTTTTTTACTTTGCATAAGCATAACCGTCATAAGCAATTTTACCTTTGTCTGCTTTAACATAAATATTGTTGCGTGCTACCTGCATGCCAAGCTGCTTTTCGGCAATAGAGGTAATTCTTTCAGGCCCCTTAAGCTGCTCAACAACAATGCGTTCCTCGCTGTTTTCCAGCATCAAAGCCGCTTCCTGCTGTTTTAAGGCCACAAGCTCATTGCTTTTGGAAATAAGGCATTCGCTGCGTACAACGCATGCAAAATAAGTAGCCAGCAAAATTCCTGCCACCACAGCAATACGGCGGCGCATAAGTTTTAAATTGCGCTGTTTGGACCTTTTTACATACGCTGTCTGCCGTACAGTATTTTCTTGTTGTTCTTCCAATTCCCATGCATATTCATCATACTTTCTGGCTAACATAGCGTTTTCCTCCATCAATATTTATCAGCATTTCTCGGCAAACCTAAGCCTTGCACTGCGCGCACGCGGATTTTCTTCAATTTCTTCCGCAGACGGCACAATATTCCCCACTTTTTTCAGCTGCGGTTTTCTGCCGCACACACATACCGGAAACTGCGGCGGGCAAATGCAGCCTTTGGCAAGCGCTGCAAAAGTTTGTTTTACAATTCTGTCTTCCAGCGAATGAAAGGTTATTACGCCAATTCTTCCGCCTGTTTTAAGCCTTGCCACAGCATTTTCCATCGTTTTTTGCAGTATGCCGAGTTCATTATTAACTTCAATCCTCAGTGCCTGAAAAGTTCTTTTCGCCGGGTGCGGTCCATCCATTCTGGCACCTTTGGGTATAGCTTTTTTTATAATTTCCACCAGTTCAAAAGTGGTGGAAATGTGTTTATTTTTGCGCTCTGCCGCAATAAAAGCAGCTATGCGTTTACTCCAGCGTTCTTCACCGTAACGGTGAATTATATCGGCAAGCTCACTTTCGGAATAATTATTTACAATATATTCCGCGCTCAGCTTAGCGCTTTTATCCATGCGCATGTCAAGCGGCCCGTCGTGCATATACGAAAAACCGCGTTCCGGCGTATCCAGCTGATAGCTTGAAACACCAAGGTCAAAAAAGATACCGTCAATCTGCTCTATATTAAGGCTGTCAAGCACAGCATCAAAATCTTTAAAATTCCTTTTTACGGTGGCTATCCGGCATTTGCACGGAGCCAGGCGTTTTTTGGATGCGGCAATGGCATCTTCGTCCTGGTCAATGCCTATAAGCATTCCGTCTTCGTTAAGCTGCGAAGCAAACCCGAAGGAATGACCGGCGCCTCCCATAGTGCAGTCCACATAAACGCCGTCTTTATTTGTTATAAGCCATTTAACGCTTTCATCAAGCAAAATGCTTTTATGCTTAAATTCGTTTGCTGCCATTTTAAATACCTATATCCATATCAGCAAGCTGCGCTGCCACAGCGTCGGCATCTTCGGCATTAACTGCGTTGTATTCCTGCCAACGGGCTGCATCCCAAATTTCAGCCCTGCTGCCTACGCCAACTATTACCGCGTTTTTTTCAAGCCCGGCAAAAGTACGCAGGCTTGCCGGAAGCAGTACACGCCCCTGCTTGTCACATTCTACTTCGGCTGCGCCGCTGAAGAAAAACCTGCTGAAAGTACGGGCATTTTTATTCGTCATCGGCAAAGCGTTAAGTTTAAGTTCCAGCTTATGCCATTCATCTTTATCATATACAAACAGGCAGCCATCCAGCCCTTTGCTGATGATAAAACTGCCGCCGAGAGTTTCACGAAGCTTTGCGGGCATGAAAAGGCGGCCTTTTACGTCAATAGTATGCTGATATTCACCCATTAACATAGCGGCACTCTCCTCCCCTTTTCCCCACTTTACACCATTATACCCCACTTTAAGTTAAAAAACAATATTATTATGCATATTAATGCACTTTTTTGTAAATTAACAGGCTGGCAAAAATATTTTTAAGCAAGTTACCCTAAAGCAACTTTTATTTTCGCCAAACTGTGGTATAATAAAAAAGCCGAAAGGCAAAAAGTAAATAATTTAGCATTTATGCTTTAAGGAGGATTATTAAATATGCTTACCAAAGATACCGGCATTATTGATGCCGTTCAAAACCATCCTGAAATTTTAGAAGTTTTTGCAGAATACGGCCTCGGCTGCGTTGGCTGCATGGCATCCCATTTTGAAAGCATCGGCCAGGGCGCTGCTGCCCACGGCATTGATGTTGACGCTTTCATTGCCGACTGCAACAAAGCTATTGAAGCTGCCAAAAAATAAAACCGCAGCTTAATACTGCGGTTTAAAATTTAAAACTGTTTTAAGGGCTTAGCCCGGCATTATGCCGGATTAAGCCTTTTTTATTTTGTTTTCATCTGCTTAACAATAAGCGATACGGAAGGCTGCGTTATGCTGAACAGATTCGCCAGAAAGACCTGCGTTAAATGTTCTTCATTATATAAACGCCATATCTCCCTGT